>ENA-OQCO01000456-OQCO01000456.1-human-gut-metagenome-genome-assembly--contig:-NODE-456-length-22414-cov-2.440032_pt1 | contig 22414 bp, 24 predicted proteins | sample MGYA00242500_ERZ504582 | MGnify/ENA primary metagenome ERZ504582 (study PRJEB26092, sample SAMD00036346) | human gut metagenome | host: Homo sapiens | study: EMG produced TPA metagenomics assembly of...
CGAACCATTCTGAAATATCCGCTTGCTGCGGATAAGGCGATGAAACGATTCAGGGACAATGATACTTCCCTATGGGGCTGGCGGAGTACCCGGCAGAGGTGAGATTCCTATGAGTTCGGTCAGCAGCCGAACGCCTGTTGATTTCCTTTTACGCATTTGGGGGATGAGATCGAGTTAAGTGCGACCACCAAAGCATAGGGCTCCGCTTCCTGTGTTTTGGCGGATCGAGCGATCCAAATCTCATAAGAAGGAGGAAAAGCGAAATGCCAAACTGTAAAACCATTGCTATCTGCAATCAGAAAGGAGGCGTGGGCATCCTCCACGAGCTGAACCCGGAGGAGATGGAAGAAGCCTTCCGGCAGCACCTCACCCAGCGCAGCAAGAGAAAACGGCGTAACCACAAGGGTTACACCGTTTCCGAAAACTGATTAACCCGAGATACAAGAGCCGCCCCGGGACACCTTCCTTACGGAGGGTGCCCCGGGGCGGTCTTTTTCTGTGTTTATCGCTTAGTTATCATTATGGACAAAACATGCTGCGGTGCGGTACAAGTGGAGAACGGTTTTCCTTTCTGGGCCACCGCGGCAGAAAAAACACGCCCTTGCCAATCGATGGTACTGTATTGCTTTATTATCTGTTGTACTTTTTCTTTCGGCTTACAACCGTTGTGCCGATACCAGCGCCGCCGCTGATGAACAGAAGTGCGCTCCACAAAACGAGATTGCTGCTGTCACCGGTTTTTGGCGAGGTAGTATTTCCCAAATTGTCGGGCTGGTCGCTCGGCTTCGCCGCAGAACCCGTTGCGGGAATTTCAACAGCGGCCTTCTTATAGCCACAGACGGTGCATTCCTCGTGTTTGGAGCCTCTCGTGGTTGCGGTGGCTTCCTTATCGATCACCCACTTGAAGCTATGCGCCGCCGTGTCCTTCCTGTCACCGCAGGGGCATTCATGCCAATGGTTATCTGCGTCTGACTTCCAATCTGCTCCATAGCTATGGGTATGCGGAATACTCTTGTATGTTACAATAACGGTCTTGTCGGCGTCCATGATAACTTCCAGCGTATTGGAGAGAACCTCTGCTTTAACACCATTCACCGTAACAGTGTCAATTTCATAGCCGCTATCGGGAGTAAAAACAATTGTTTCATGCGATCCGGCCGCCAGCCCTGCTTTGCTTGCAGAAATCGTTCCATGCCCGCCATTCACTTGTGTTGTCAGGCTATAGGTCGTCTCGATCTTCTGCGTTTTCGTCACATTAGAGGGAATGATATAGTCGTGCTGTCCAACAGTGATTCTCAGCTTTGCAGAGGCAAGCAGGAAGTCACCTACCTTGAACTCGGAGTGGGGCAGACTATATGTCACCTGGATGCTTTCCCCATTGAAACTGCCGGGATTTCCTGTAAGGCGGACATCCTGATCAATAGTAAGGACATATTCAGCCTCACCGCCCGATTGTTCAATAATGCTTTCCATGCTTTCAGACATATCATATGTTACAGTATATGTCACGGGATAGTCTGCACCGGTTTTATTTCTCTCGATGGTTTCAGGTCCATTTATGACCAGTGTGCCGTAGTTCTGCGAGGGTTGAACAACGGCTACGGCATAGCCGTTTCCGGACACATCCGGAAGCGTGATGTCTATATCTCCTGTGTCCGTCTTCTGAGCTTCATAAACCTGCACCTCCGAAGCATCGAGAATCTTTCCGGTTTCATCCACCGGCAAGGACAGCACATAAACCGGCAGATCGTTCAGTGTCAGCCCGCCTATCGTCAGTTCAGCTGCGCCATCACGCTGAACCCAGAGGGTTGTCAACGGATCATTCCAGCCCATGCTCTTTGAAGCATCGGTTAGAGCGGTCACATTTGCAGCACTGGTGTTCCCCAGCCTGATGTCAAGGCTGCTGTCATCCGGGGTTACGGTCTTAATGCCAGTCTGGAAATAAACTGCCTTATCTCCAACAGCTGCCTCACGGGAGATATAGAGGTAACGATCGCACTTTCCATAGTCTTTACCGGTGACAGCCAGATCATTTGATATGCCGCCTGTGATCTGATATTCGTCACCGACGGTGACCTGCATGAGATTGTTTCTGATGGTACCGGCATTCAGCTCGATCTTCGGCACCGTGCCGCCATAATCACTGGCATCAAAGCAGACACCGCCGCCAAAGGCTGTTGTGGCGTTGTTCTCGATTGCGCCGCCATTCATAATGAACTGGCCGCCTCTGCGGACAAATACGCCGCCGCCGATCCGGTCAGCTGCGCCTTTTGCACTGTTTGTACCGGAAATGTTGCCGGAGATCGTACCGCCGTTCATTGTGAAGACGCCTTTAGAGATCATGGCTCCGCCGCCTGTTTGCTCGGCTTTGTTGTTGCAGATCTCAGCGCCTTCATACATGGTTGCATTGTGGTTTCCGCCATTATTGGACAGCACCACACCGCCGCCACGATTCGCACAAATATTACCGTTGATTTTCCCGTAAATGTCTAAGTGCTCATCCGTTCCATTGATATAAACCGCACCATAGTATGCGTGATTGTTGAGGATCCTTCCGTTTTCTCCAATTATCACCGCTGTGCCGCCGCCGGTTTGCAGGATATGGTTACCTGTGGCATACACATTGCTGATTTCACCGTCAATCACGACGGTGCAGTTTTGTGCATAGATGACATTGCCGTTCAGCTTGGGGCAATCCGTGATTTTGGAGCCGTTTTCCATTTTGAAGGATTTGGCACCACCCGCACAGTAGATTATACTGCCGCTGGAGATTTTCTCAATCAGCGCGGTGGAGGTCAGCGTTCCCTCTGCGTTATTGCGCAGATGAATTACGATGCCGCTATTCGCCTGCCACATTGCACTCTTGTTTGCGGCAATGCTGCTGATGGCGCCGCCGATCTCAACCTTCCCGCCGTCTGCATAAACTCCACGACCGTCCATATTCCGGATCTTCGAGCCTTCCTCCATCACGAGTGTACCGCCCTGAAGCCAGATCGCACCCGCCGGACCGACTGAGTCTGCCCCAGAGCCTTTTGTTCTCGTATAACCAGTCAGGGTATCCTCTATCACACTGCCGCTTTCCATGACGATTTTTGCCTGGTCGGTGGCGCGCACAGCGGACATGCCGCCAAAGTTGCGCAGCACAGCATCCTTACCCAGCGTCACGGTGCAGGGCACAGTGGCGTTGGAGGCAATGATAGCGTCCTGCACATAAACCGTATTATCCCCGTTGCCGTCACCGCTGACAGCCTGTGCGAATACAGTACCCGCGTGCATCCCTGCATCGTCCAGAACGATGTCGGAAAGAGTCAGGCCGACAGAACTCGCCGATGAAGACTGAACCTCGATCATGGCGGGATTATACCAGCTGCGGGCTGTGTCACTTTACTGCTTAAAATCAGCGCTGCGTGTAATGGTATAAGGACCACCTTCTCCACTGGTGATTTTAAGACTCTTATCGTAAAAACGAGCACACTGATCCATGGTCAGATCGCTCATGACATAGATCGTTGTACCATCAGCCGCAGCATCGACCGCCTTAGCCAGCGTGGCGAAGGGGAGGTCTTTTGTGCCGGTATTCTGTTCGTCGTTACCGGTGCTGCTGACATAGATCTCCGCAGCATCATTCTGTGCTGCCGGATCCGCTGCCTCGGCGCATTTTTCTGTTCTCCATATTCGGACAACAGCTCCTCGTTGACGGTTTGTTCCTCCAATGCGGAAGTCGGAGCCTTTTCCACCGCCTCAGGGGTATTACCCAACTCCATCGGAAAAGCGGCAGTAGGCAGTAACCCCATCACCAACGCAGCGCAGAGTAAGACACTTAACAACAATTTTCGCATAAAACATTCCCCTTTCTATTCCCTGTTTTGTGTTCCGTTGTAATTGCAATCGTCCGATGAATCGAAAATCATAATTGGGCAATCGTCTAACTTTTGCATGAACATCCGCTTGTCCATTGCCGTTATCAAGTTCTCCTTCTGCAATTATTTTGCGGCACAAACGGTACAAAACTCCTTCCCCCGCAAGTGTATAGTTTTAGTATGACATATTCTTATCAATTTTTCAACCGTTTTTTTGGAAATTCACGCTGCAAGCACAAAAAGTCCGTCTGCCGCAGCGAAAAAGAGGCTCATGGAAAGCCTTGTATCAGGTTCTTTTTAAACCGCAAACATTGCGGGAGAAGGTAATTGCACCTTCTCCCGCATTTTGGCAATTGTGCTGTTCTTCTTCGCTGTCCGCCAGAAAGCTGATAGGGCTGCGGGGAGAGGACGGGGCTGCTTTTTGCGGTGCGTGTGGTAGGACAAGAAAAAACAAGAGAGGAGTTGAGAGGATGAACCTGATTTCCTGCTGAATGTTGGCACGATACGGCATCAGCCCCAAGCGCTCCGCCTCCCTGCTGGACACCTTCTCCTGCATCTTTCAGGGCATCATCCCCTACGGCGCCCAGATGCTGGTGGCCATTTCCACCTGCGCAGCCCTCGGCTACGCCATCAGCGCCTTTGACCTCACCCCCCTGCTGTTCTATCCCTTCCTGCTGTGCCTATCCAGCCTGCTGTTCATCCTGTTTGACAAGAAATAAAGCGTCTCATTTCGTGTGCTTACAGCGAGAGCCCACCTTCTCAAGAAGGTGGGCTCTCGGCGTAATGCTTCTGCGATACCTGTATGACGCGGTGCTGTGGCCGCTGTCCGCTGAAATCGCCATGTAAAAAAGACAGCTTCCAAGGGATATAGGTTTAAGTGCGGCAAATGCTCCGGCACACACTCTGCCAGAAGCCGCCGGTTGGCTCCCCCTTATTCTTCCTTCAGGTGCTCCTCCATCCAGTGCAGGATCTCGCTGAGTCGGCTGATGCGGTTGGAGGGCTTTCCCTCTCGGCTCAGGCCGTGGTTCTCGCCGTAGAACATGCACAGCTTGCTCTCCACGCCATGGAGCTTGAGTGCCGCAAACATTTCCAGACCGTTGGCCAGCGTGCAGCGGTAATCCTTATCTGCGTGAATAAAGAGTGTGGGCGTCTTAACACGGTCGGCATAGGTGAGGGGCGACGCCTTCCACAAACGCTCCGGATGCTCCCAAATGGTGCCAAGCTGCTGGTCAGGCACATAATAGTAGCCGATATCCGAGAGGAGATAATCCCCCACATAGTTGGCAATGCTTCGCTGGGACACGGCACAGCGGAAACGATCCGTGTGACCGATGACCCAGTTGGTCATAAAGCCGCCATAGGAACCGCCGGCAACGCCCATTCGATCTGCGTCGATTTCGGGATACCTCCGCAGAACCTCATCCGTGAACTCCATCAGATCCTGGAAGTCTACCTCTCCGTACTTGCCCTGAAGATCGGCAAAGGCATTTCCCTTGCCGCAGCTTCCTCTTGGGTTGCAGTAGCATACGAAAAAGCCGGAGGCCGCCCAAAGCTGCATCTCATGGTGGAAGCCCGGGCCAAATACCATCTTCGGCCCACCGTGAATATGAAGGATGCCCGGATACCGCTTGCCCGGCTCGTAGCCCACCGGCTTCATCACGAAGCCGTCGATATCCACGCCGTCCGTGTTGGTAAAGGTAAGCCGCTCCGGCGTGGAAATGGTCACGCCCTCCAGTGCAGCTCCGTTGAAATCCGTCAGCTGCTCCAGCTGGCCGCCATCCCAAAGGTACACCTCAGGAAGCTTCAGACCCACAGCTGCGGAAAAGAGGAACCTCTTTCCGTCCTTAGTATCGAAATCAATGAGGTAGTCGTCGCCGCCGAAGAGCGTCTGTACACCGGTTTCCCGCGTCCATACACACAAGCTGGAGCCCACGCCGTCCGTGTTGAGGAAATACAGCGTCTCGCCCACCATTCTCTGTCCCGTGACGGAGCCGGAGAAGCAGTCGGTGACCACCTCGGAGTTGACCCGGCGGTCATAGCGGCCCAGATTTTCCTCGCCATTTTCGTCCACCACAAAGAATGTGGGGTGCTCATACACGCCGTAGTCCCGCATGACCAGTCCCAGGCAGAGCGCCTTCCGGCCTAAATGCCCCACATAGTCGATGCTGTATTTGTCGGGCGTGATCAGCGTCTCCGTCTCGTTCCGCTCCGCATCCCAGCGATACATTCCCTCGGTGACCGGCTTTATATCCCGGAAGGGGAACGCAGTGAAGAGCACCTGACCGGGCCGGACATTCACATGATTCACATCATAGTCCTCCGGCGTGATCCGGCGATATTCTCCGGTAGCCTCCAGATAGAGAAACAGCGTAATTCTGGTCTGATTAAACATCCCAACCCCGTTCTCACACAGGGGTAATTCCGTCAAAACCTTATAGCCCTTGGTCTGCTGACGGCGAACGAGCTCCTTCTCCAGCGCCTCTCCCGTCAGCTCCAGAAGATTCGGCCGGTCCAAATGGGTCTCGCCCGTGAAAACATAACGGCCCTCGTCCATTTTCCAGAGCCCGGATACGGACATGGGGAGACGGAATGCCTCGCACTCTTCGCCTGTACATACATTCAGGCGGTGATACACCGTCCACTCTTCCTCAAAGCCCCGTGCCCGCATAGCTTCGTCCAGCTCTGTGGTTTTATAGAGAATATGGGTGTTATCCTCCCAAACCGCCTGCCGCTGGTCGTCTCCTCTGGTGATCTGCCGGCTCTCTCTGCTCTCCAGATCATACAGCCACAGATTCCACCGGTAGCCGTCCCCTTCCCTGTCGACCTCCTTGAGTGCAAAGGTCAGATATCTGCCGTCCGGAGACAGCTCCAGTGCAGAAGGATACCGATACTTGGCAAAATCCGTCAATGCCAGCTTCTTCATACCTGCGTCCCCTCCTTTTCCATCACCTTGAACGTCTCATAAAGCATCCGCGTGCCAAATCCGATGCCGCCCTTTGTATAGATCCCCTCACATTCGGTGGTCCAAGCGGTACCGCCGATATCCAAGTGGATCCAAGGCGTCTCCTCGACAAACTCCTTAACGAACATGGCGCCCACCGTGGCATATCCACCCACGCTGGAGCCCATCGCACTGTTTTTCAGATGGGCCACGCGAGAGTCCAGCACCCGGCGGAGATTCTCGTCACAGGGCAGCTCCCACATCCGCTCACAGGCGGCGGCGGCGCCCTTCTCCACCTGTGCGGTCAGGGCCCGGTTATTGCTAAAGGCTCCGCAGCGGCGATTTCCCAGCGCCGTCTGGATTCCGTCGGTGAGTGTGGCAATATCCACGATGCGATCCACGCCGCAGCACTGCTTGGTATACGTCACGGCGTCGGCCAGAGTGATACGGCCCTCGGCATCGGTGTTGTTCACCTCAATATACCGCCCGGACATGGAGCGGATCACATCGCCCGGCACATAGGCCGTGGCGGAGAGCTTATTCTCGCAAGCCGCCACCACACCGGTAATATTGATCCGAAGGCCCCGCTTCTGCGCCGCCCACAGGGCGCCCATCACGGCGGCTGCGCCGCTCATATCATGCTGCATGGTTTCCATAAACTCAGACGACTGGAGGGAGTATCCGCCGCTGTCGTAGGTAAGGCCCTTGCCGATCAGCCCCAGGCGGCTCTCCACGTCCTGCGCGCCGGTATACTCCATGACAATGAGCTTAGGCTCGTAAATCGAGCCCTTCCCGACCTCCAGAAAAGCGGTGAGCCCGATGCGCTCCACCTCATCTCTGCCGTAAACGGTCACCTTCACGGGCGTCTCCTTAAAAAGCTCCTGCGCCGCCTGCGCCAGCTTGGCGGGGGTAAGCACCGTGGGGGGCTCATTGATCAGATCCCGTGCGATGCAGGTGGCCTCAGCAGACACCTCCGCCTCTACCAAGGCGGCCTCGTAGCGCTCCGGCATCTCGCAGAGAAACGCAGCCGTTTCGATCCCCGGCGCCGCAGGGGTCGTCTTGTACTTGTCAAACCGGTAGCCGGTAAGAGCGGCAGCCTCTGCCGCCTTTTGGAAGAGCGCCGGCGTGAACTGCGGGCACACGCCCCGCAGATCGGTACACACCGCACGCAGATCCAGCTCCTGGCACTGACGATACACCTTGGCACAGCTCTCCAGCACCTGCTCCAGGCTCCAGTCTTTCCCCAGACCCAGCAGGAAAATTTGGGTCAGCACGCCCTCTGAAAGAACAGAAAAGCGGAAAATCTCACCCGTTTTCCCTTCAAAGCGCCCCGAGGCACGAACTGCGGCAAGCTCCTGCTCCCAAGGTCCCTGATAGCTGTTCAGGTTGCCTTCTCCCAGCGGGACCACCACACCGTCCCATGCTCTGGCGTCATACTTTTTCACAAGTTGCAGTTCCATTTTTTTCTTCCTCCTTCTGGTCTATTCAATGATAGAGAATTAAAAAGCGGGGGCGGCTATGCCGCCCCCGCAGGGGTATGCGAGGTGATCCACCCGCGCTAAATCCCCTTTTTTACAGCAGATGGCAGGCTGCGAAGTGTCCGGGCTCCACCTCTTTGAGCTCCGGGATCTCCCGTGCGCAGTCCGGGCAAGCCACAGGACAGCGGTCATGGAAGGGACAGCCGGAGGGCAGATGGATCGGGCTGGGAATCTCTCCACGCAGCTCCTGAGATTCGGCAATACTGCCTCATCAATCGTCGGCGCAGCGGAAAAAAGCGCCTTGGTATAGGGGTGGACCGGGTTGGAGAACAGCAGCTTCTTCGGAGCCCGCTCCACAATAGTTCCCAGATACATGACACCCAAGCTGTCGCTGATGTGCTTGACCACGCTCAGATCGTGTGCGATGAACAGATAGGAGAAATGAAATTCATCCTTCAGATCCATAAGAATGTTCAAGATCTGAGCCTGAATGGACACATCCAAAGCAGATACCGGCTCATCCGCTATGATAAATTTAGGCTCGACCGCCAACGCCCGGGCTATGCCGATGCGCTGACGCTGACCGCCGGAAAACTGATGCGGATACCGGTTGGCCTGCTCAGAGCTGAGTCCAACACGCTCCAACAGATGAATCGCCTTCTCCTCCGCCTCCGCCTTGCTGCTGCACAGCTTGTGGAACAGCATCGGCTCGGTGAGGATCTCCATGATCTTCTGCCGGGGATTCAGAGAGGCATAGGGATCCTGAAAGATCATCTGCATCTCTCGACGGATGGGGCGCATCTCCTGCGGCTTGAGCCGGGTGATATCGCGTCCGTCGAATACGATCTTGCCGGACTTTGGCTCGATCAGCTTGATGATGGTGCGGGCCGTGGTAGACTTTCCGCATCCGGACTCTCCCACCAGGCTGAACACCTCGCCCTCCTCCACATCAAGCTGACGTTGTTGACCGCATGAACCACTCGATTTTCCAGTGAAAAATGGCCGTTTTTGAATTTTACCTTATCCAGAAAATCCTTGGTGAGATTGAACTCCTGCACCAAATTCTCCACCTGAAGAATCTTACTCATGGCTCTCGCCTCCTGTCAGCGGAAAGTGGCACACCGCACAATGCCCCGGGCCAACCTCATGGCTTTCAGGCGCCACGGTACGGCAAATATCCTGGCAGTATTTGCATCTGGGAGCAAAATAACATCCTTGGGGCAGATCCAGCATACTGGGAACCATACCCGGAATGGATTCCAGGCGTTTTTGCTCCTCTCCCATTCTGGGGATGGAGTTAAGAAGTCCCTCGGTATACGGATGGCTGGGGCGGCGGATCACGTCATCCCGGGAGCCGCTTTCCACGATTTTGCCGCAGTACATCACAATGATGCGATCCGCCATCTGGGAAACCACCGCCAAGTCATGGGTGATCAGGATGAGAGAAGCGTCCTGCTCCTTCACCAGCTTATCCATGAGCTTGAGGATCTGCGCCTGTATGGTCACATCCAGAGCAGTGGTAGGCTCATCGGCGATGATGAGCTTCGGATTGGCAGCCAGGGCGATCGCAATGATGACCCGCTGCCGCATACCGCCAGAAAACTGATGGGGGGTAGGATTTCAGCCGATCCTCAGGATTGGGGATACCTACCATATGCAGCAATTCCACACAGCGCGCGTGCTTTTCCTGTTTGGTCATCTGCTTCTGGTGGAGGTCCAGCATCTCGGTGATCTGTTTCTCAATGGTATAGAGCGGGTTCAGGGAGGTCATCGGATCCTGGAACACCATGGAGATCGCCTTGCCTCGGATCTTCATCATTTCCCGCTCGCTCTTTTTGCTGATGTCCTCGCCCTGGAAAAGAATCCCGTCCGATTCCACCACACCGGGCGGCTCGATCAATTTCAGAATGGAAAAGCTGCTAACGGATTTACCGCTGCCCGACTCGCCCACGATGCCCAGCACCTGTCCCTCATCCAGGGAAAAGCTAATGCCGTCCACCGCCTTGACCACACCGCGGAAGGTGTGGAAATAGGTCCGCAGGTTTTCCACCTGCAGCAGTGTTTCGCTCATCTCGCTCCCCCCTTACTTCAGCTTAGGATTGAACTCATCGCGCAGGAAATCTCCCAGAAGGTTGATTCCGAACACGATCAGCATGATGTAGAGACCCGGCATCACCGCGATCCACCAGTATCCGCTGAACAGCACGTCGAAGCCGTTCTTGACCAGCATGCCCAGAGAGGGTTCCGTGACCGGAACACCTACGCCCAGAAAGCTCAGCGTGGCTTCCGCCAGAATAAGGCCGCCCACCTTCATCGTGGAAAGAACGATGACGGTGGTCATTACGTTGGGCAGCACATGCTTGGCGATAATCAGGATATTGGGGAGGCCAATGACTCTGGCCGCATCTACATATTCCATCTGCTTCACCGTCAGCACCTCGGCGCGGACGGTACGGATGTATGTGACACATCCGATGATCGTAAATACGACCAGCAGCTTGCTTACACCCCGTCCAAACATGGTCATGATGAAGAGTGCCACGAGGATATCGGGAAAAGAGAGCAGGATATCTGCCAAACGCATGATGACAGCGTCTACCTTTCCACCAAAATAGCCGGAGATCAGTCCCAGCGTGATACCTACGGCACAGGCCAGCAGCGTACCTACAACGCCGATAAAGAGGGAGATACGGCTTCCGTAAATAAGAGAGCTGAAAATATCCCGTCCCTGACTGTCGGTACCGAAAATAAACCGGGCGTCACCTCCCGCCTCCCATGCAGGCGGCTTGTAGGAATCCGTAAGGGAGAGAGAGGCTACATCATAGGGGTTCTGCGGAGCAAACAACGGCCCGAAAAGGGCAATGAACAGTACCAGTACCACGATCACCGTACCGACGATAGCGGACGGACTGCGCTTGTAATTGTGAAAGAACTCAGACTCAGCGATGCGCCGGAAAAAGCTCTTGTTGGGGGCCGCGCCCTTTTTTTTCATTTCACCCATAGCGCATCACCTGAATTTGATTCTCGGGTCGATGACTGTATACAGAAGGTCGACCACAAAATTGATAAACACAAACAACACCGTAGTCAGGATCAGATAGGCCACAATGACCGGCCGATCCACCGAGTTAATGGAGTCAATAAGAAGCTTGCCGAGTCCCGGCCAGGAGTAGATGGTCTCCGTCACTGTCGTAAAGGCGATAAGGGAACCGATTTCCATACCGAACACCGTGATAACCGGGATCAGGGCATTTTTCAGGGCGTGTCCAAAGAGGACCTTTCGGGTGGACACACCTTTGGCTCGGGCAAATTTGATATAATCCTGCCGCATATTCTCCATCACACCGGCACGGGTAAGGCGCACCAGAGACGCGATGTTGGTCACAGACAGCGTAAGAGCAGGCAGGATAATGTACTTAAGTCCACCGGGCGCAAACAGGCTGAAATCCATCCCCAGGAACGGTGCGGTCGCACCCCGTCCCGAGGAGGGGAACCAGTGCAGCTTCAGAGAGAAGATGTAGATCAGCATGATGCCGATGAAGAAGGAGGGCAGGGAAATGCCCAGAATGGAGCCTCCCATCACCAATGTGCTGGATTTTCGTTTGGGGAAAGCGCCCGCATATACGCCCAGTGGGATAGAGATACCGAGCGCCAGCACAGCGGATACAAAAACCAGCTCCAGCGTAGCAGGCACCCGCTGGGCGATCAGAGAGAGAGCGTCCACTTTATAGATATAGGACTTGCCGAAATCTCCCTTGAACGCATTGGTAATAAACGATACGTACTGCTCCAGGATCGGTCTGTTGAGCCCCAGTTCTTCTCGAACCTGCTCTCGAACCTCAGGCGGAGCCTTGGGCGAGACCAGCATATTGACGGGATCGCCAATGAAGTTGGCCAGAACAAATACCAGAATGGACACAATGAACAGTGTAACTACCATTTGCGCCAGCCGCTTCAGGAAATACTTGAACATGGTAATACCTCATTTACGGGCTTACACCCTTTTGGTGGGAGGCAGAAGGGAAGATCCCCTTCTGCCTCCTCCCATTGACTGTTCTTATGTGCGCTTAGAAGGTGAAGTCCCAAGCCAGAATATGGTCATCGGCACTGGGGGTGTACTGAATGCCGGCGCGCACGCCGAAGATATTCTCCTTGAAGAACAGGGGAATGTAGGCGGCCTCGTCCCGGGCAATCTGATCTACCTGCTCCACCAGCGCTGCGCGCTTGGCCTGATCGGCCTCAACAGATGCCTGATCCAGCAGCGCATCCACCTCGGCATTGCTGTAATGGCCCCGGTTGCCTTCGCCCATGCCGGCCTTGCCGTCGTAGGTATAGAGCATATCGTTGAAGATGACCATGCCCTCGCCGGAGCCGTCGCCCCAGCCTGACATGAAGAAGGAGACTGGAGGTTCTCTGCGTCTATCTTCTCATAGAAGGAGGCGCGAGGCAGCAGGTTTACCTCGGCCTTGATGCCCACCTTCTCCAGATAGCTGGCAATGGCCTGAGACACCTGATCGGCGTTCATGTCACTGTCGCTGCGGGCGTCGATGCGGAGATAGAAGCCATCGGGATAGCCGGCCTCCGCCAAAAGCTGCTTGGCAAGCTCGGGATCGTAGGCGGGACGCTCTGCGTCGGCATTATATCCCACACAGATGCTGGGCATATAGGAGTTAGCCACGGTGGCGTAGCCGTTCATGACGGTATCGATGATCGTCTGAATGTCAATGGCGTGGTAGATAGCCTGACGAACCTTCACGTTGAGAAGCGGGTTGGGATCGTCGGTGCCGGCAGAGCCATGCTCATTGAGCAGATCAAAGCCCATGTAGCTGCAGGACAGGCTGGGATTGGTAATGACCTGAACGTTGGAGGCGTCCTTCAGACGGTCCACGTCCATCACGGGGATGTTGGAGATAAAGTCCACCTCGCCGTTAATGAGAGCGGTGGTGCGGGTGGCTGCATTGGCGATCACGCGGAACTCCACGGTCTCTGCATCAGGCAGCTCGCCCCAATACTCGTCGTTGCGGACCAGCTTGATATAGGATTCCTTCACGTGCTCCACCAGACGATACCGACCGGTACCCACAGGGTTCGCGGAGATCTCCTCGCTGGTAAGGCCCTCACAGGTCTCCTTGTCAAGCATCATGATATGGACCAGGCTGCCGGCAAACACGGGATAGGGGATCTTGGTCACCAGCTGCACGGTGTAATCATCCACCTTCTTGACTTCCTGAAGGCGCATGAGGTACACGCCCAACTCCAGAGTAGGATCGTTGAGGATGCGCTCAAAGCTGAAGACCACGTCGTCGGCATTGAAGTCGTTTCCGTTGGAGAACTTCACGCCCTGGCGAAGCTTGAACTCCCACGTCACGCCGTCATCCAGAACTTTCCAGCTCTCTGCCAGACCGGGCTTCTTGCTCATGTCCGCATTATAGTCCACCAGAGGGTCGTACAGGTGAGACGCCATCTGCATCTCGGCGCTGCTGTCCTTTACTGCGGGGTCCAGCGAGACGACATCATTCAGCACTGCGATGGTCAGGCTCTTTTTGCCGTCATCAGCGGGGTCACTCTGCTGCGGTTTGTCTGCCCCACAGCCAGTCAAGGCCACCGAGAGACACAGAGCTACGGACAGGAACATTGCGATGGTTCTTTTTTTCATAGCTGTTTCTCCTTTAAAAAATTTCTTATCTCACAAGGTGCGTCGTTTACAGGTATTACTGAAGCGACAGACCGTTGATCGCCTTTTCCATCTGCTCCAGAGCCTTTGTCAGGGTACACCGGGGACAGGCCACATTCATGCGCAGAAAAGCCTCTCCCTGCTTACCGAATTCATAGCCGGCGCAGAACGCCACCTTGGCCTCATTGATCATGAAATGCTCCAGCGCCATGCCCCGGTAGGGCAGCTGGGAGCAGTCCAGCCAGACCAGATACGTACCCTCGGAGGGGATCATACGGATCTGAGGAATGCGCTCCCGCAGGAACTGATCCAGATACGCCTTGTTGTCGGAGACGTAGGCGATGGCCTGATCCAGCCACTCCTCGCCGTCGTTGTAGGCGGCTATGAGGGCGGCCATGCCGAAAATGTTGTCCAGCCGCGTCTGGGCAATGGACATCTCCTCGTTGAACTTGCACCGCAGGTCGTCGTCCGCCAGCACCAGGGTGGCCATACCCAGTCCGCCCAGATTGAAGCCCTTGTTGGAGGAGTAGCAGACCATGGAATGGCGCAGCACCTCCTCGCCCAGCAGGCCAAAGGTGGTGTGGGGATGCTCCGGCGGCACGAAGTCGCAGTGGATCTCGTCCACCAGCATGAAGATGTTGTGCCGCAGACAGATCTCCGCCACGCCCTCCAGCTCCTGACGGGTCCATACCCGGCCGGTGGGGTTGTGGGGGCTGGAGAGCACCAGTACCTTCACGCCGGAGGCAGCCTTGGCCTCCATATCGGCGAAGTCGAAGGTGTAGCGCCCGTCCTTCCAGACTAGCGGCGTCTCTACCAGCTTCCGGCCGCCCCGGGTGACCATGTCAAACAGCGGGTCGTAGTTGGGCATGGGGACCATGACCCTGTCGCCGGGCTTGGTGAGGATGCGCAGCATCACGTTCAAGGCGTAGATCACGCCGGGAGGCGCAAAGGCCAGATGCTCATAGTTGACCTCAAAGCCATGGCGCTTTTTCAGCCAGCCCATCACCGCATCATAATAGGGCTGCTGGCGCATACCGTAGCCGTAAACCGGATGGGCGGCGCGCTTCTGTACAGCCTCCACGACGCAGGGGGCGCAGGCGAAATCCATGTCCGCCACCCACATGGGGATCACGTCGTCCCGGCCAAAATAGTCCATATCGCAGTCCCACTTAAAGGAGAAGGTATTTCTGCGATTGATGGGGGTATCAAAATCGTATCTCATGCAGCGCCTCCTACCAGTGCAACGACGGTCCACGGAATGATGGACTCTGCCGCCGCCAGCAGCGCATAGTTTGCAGCTTCCATTACAAATGCCTCCTTAAAAATATAACGTGCGGGGGGGGGATGGCATTGAGCCTCCCTTCTGATAACTTTGTGGTTTTTCTGATTATAATTTATCACACCGCCGTTGTCAATCTTGAATAGCTTGAATAAGTGCCAAGAAAGTTGATAATTTTTTGTCTAAATTGCTGCCTCGAAAGCTATTTCCGCCTTGGTCTGCAAAAAAATATTACACCCTCCCCCCGCTTTCCAGCATATTAGGGTTGATTTATCCATTCATTTTCGATATACTGACTTTCAGCAGCACTATGTGACAGTTTTTTATCAGGCAAGAATTATTGTTGAGAAAGTAGGGATACAGTGAGCAACTACGCCTGTCTTGAGCGATACATTCCTCTGGTGGAATTTATGGGAAAGATCTGCGGAAAGAATTATGAGATCATCCTCCATGACGTTTCCACGCCGGAGCGCTCGGTGATTGCCGCCTGCAACGAGCATCTCAGCGGCCGCCGCATAGGCGACCCCATGACGGAGTTGGCCAAGGAACTGCTGCGAACCGGAGTCTATCAGGAGCACGACTATGTGGCCAACTACGAGGGCCGCACCCGGGGCGGTAAGCGTTTCGTCTCTTCCACCTATTTCATTAAGGAAAAGGGTCATCTGGTGGGGCTGATCTGCGTGAACCACGATGTGGAAGATATTCTGGTGCTCTCGGAGCATCTTTCCAACCTGCTCCATTCCTTTTCTCTTCCGCAAGAGGAGGAGAGCTCCGCCTATACCGAAAACCTGGATGATTCCATCCCGGAGCTGTCCAGCAATCTGATCCACTCCGCCATCCTCGGCTATGGTATCCCCTCCGATGCCATGCATACCGCCGACAAGCTGGAGATACTCCGTTCTCTGGAAGCGCAGGGCGTATTCCATACCAAGGGCTCCATCGGACAGGTCGCCAGGGAACTGCACATCTCCGACCCCACGGTCTACCGCTACCTGCGGCGTATCCGCAGCGAAGCAACATGATCTTCCGCTGCGGCGCTTCACCTGCGGGCGGGATGCGCTGACGTCTCGATGCGTAAAGCGGCCGGCCAGAAACATCTCATTTAACAGCAGCTATTGGTGGATCCCTGATACTTCCCGATCCCTATGGCTCTGCATTTATTACCATTACGCTTCTGATAAAGGAGGACTCAAGCATGAAATTTTACATTCTTTGTGACATTGAAGGCGTGGCTTCTTTGACCTGCTGGGACGAGGCACGTTCCGCCAACGCCTGCTATGCGCCTATGGCACGGGAAATGGCGTTGGAGGCTGCCGCTGCGGCCCGTGGCCTTTTCTCCGGCGGAGCCGACGAGGTCGTCATAGAGGATATGCACGGAGACGGCTGCAACATTGACTGCGCCCTGCTCCCCAGAGATGCCCGTCTCCTTCGGGGGATCACCCACGATATTGTGGGCCTTACCGGTATTTTTGACGAGAGCTATGACGGTATGCTGATGGTCGGCTTTCACGACGCCGCCTCCGCCCCCGGAAATCCCACGTCCCACACGATGGTAGCTCCCGCATTTTCCGTCTTACGGTCAATGGTGCGCTGTGGGGAGAATTCGAGATGTACGCCCATGCCGCCGCTTACCGGGGCGTTCCCACCCTATTCGCCAGCGGCGACGAGGGGATGTGTGCGGCTGCGGTGCGCACCGTACCCGGCCTGCTGACCGTACCAACCAAATCCGGCCACGGCTACGGCGTTCTGACAAAGACCCCGGAGCTTGTCCGTGAGGAGATCGAGGGCATGATGGCCGAGGCTGTGGTGGCGGCAAAAACAGCCGCGCCTCCGGTACTTCCCGATCACTTCCACGTGGAGGTCACCTATGTACACCATTATGACGCCTATGGATGCTCCCACTATCCCGGCGCCAGCCTCATCTCTCCCACCACCGTGGCCTTTGATGCCGATGATTACGGTGATGTGCTGCGCTTTTTCTACTTTGTGATTTAAGAAACGGAGGTATATGCTATGGCTGTTATTGCCTATCAATACCGTGGTGATCTGGTGGATCAGATCCACCGGGGACATATTGCGGTAACGGATCACACAGGCCGGATCCTTTGGAAGCTCGGTGATCCGGAGCGTCTTACGTTTGCCCGCTCCTCCGCCAAGCCCCTTCAGGCGATCCCCGTGGCAGAAAGCGGTGCGCTGGAGCATTATGGCATTACCCCGCAGGAACTGGCCGTCATCTGTTCCTCCCACAACGGAGAGCCCTTTCATGTAAAGGCCGTGGAGAGCATCCTGCACAAGGCAGGTCTCTCCCCCGATCAGCTGTGCTGCGGGTCGGAATACCCCATGTATGTCCCCGCCGAGGACGCCTTGAAGATCGCCGGCATCCCCCGGGCGCCCATCTACTGCGACTGCTCCGGAAAGCACGCCGGTATGCTCATCACCGCCCGCCATTTAGGGGAGTCTTTGGAAGGCTATACTGCTTTGGAGCACCCCGTCCAGCAGCGTATCCTCTCGGTGTTCGCTGAAATGTGCGGCGTAGAGACCTCCGATGTCCAGTTGGCCGTGGACGGCTGCGGCGTTCCGGTCCATGCGCTGCCCCTTTACCGGCTGGCACAGGGCTACGCCCGCATGTCCCTCCCCACGCTTTTCGCCCCCACCCGGGCCGCTACCCTCCGGCGCATCACATCCGCCATGACAGCACATCCGGAAATGGTGGCGGGAACCGATCGCATCTGCACCCAGCTGATGGCCGCCTTCGGCGACCGAATCTTCTGTAAATCAGGCGCCAGCGCATTCTATGCCGTGGGCATCAAGGATAAGGGAATCGGCATTGCCCTCAAAATGGAGGACGGCGCCTCCTCCATCGTCCCGTATGCCATCCTCTCGGTTCTCACCCAGCTCGGCGTCATCACGCCGGAGGAAGCCTGCTCTCTGCCCCGCTACCACGACAAAAACCTTTACAACAACCACCACGCCGTCGTGGGCCGCACCGAGCTGGCCTTTCAACTGGAGCAGCTCTGCTAACGGCACGGGCTGCACGCAAAACAGAGCGCATCTGTCCTCTTGCCAGAAAGCAGCATAAACAAAACCACCCGCTTATATGCTCTGCCGCAAGTTCGGCGTGGATGTGAAAAACTTCGCCATTGACCGTATTCCGGAGGAGCTGGCGGGCAAGTCCCCCAAGGAAATCCGTACTGAGCTTTCCAAGACCCGTTCTGCGATGAGCGAGATCGGCTCCCGTGTGTCGGAGAAAATCTACCGCCGCCGAGCAGACCGAAGTAAAGATCAGGAAAGATGAGGTGTGAGAGATGAAAGAGGAACGCTATCACATCGCCTTGGACGATTATGAACACGGCGTAGTGATTCGAGCTTTGAACGATACCAAAACCGAACTGATGAATGAGGGTAAATCCACCGATGCCGTGGATGATCTTATCATCAAGGTCGGGTATGCCCCGAAGAAAAAATTTCAAGGTAGCGGAAAGAAAGGGCTGCTCCTGTCGTGAATCGAGATAACGACAGACAGACCTCCATCATTCTCGCCGTACTCGGCATCCTGCCGATTGTGTGGCTCGGACTTCTCATTGCACCATCGTTAAGGGGGGGCTTGCCGGAGATACTGCCGAGCTTGATGAATGTGATGAGCGACCCATTTCATATAGTGCTTTGCGAGGACAGTGTAAAAACTGTCCTCGTTTTGCTTCTCTGCTATGGAGTGGGCATCGGGATCTACTTCTCTACACGCAGGAACTACCGACGCCGGGAGGAACACGGCAGCGCAAAATGGGACAATGCCAAAGCCGTGGACAAGAAATACCGGCAGAACCCACCGTCCGAAAACAAGCTGATGACGCAGGCAGTCCGTATCGGACTCAACGGCAAGAAACACCGCCGCAAGCTGAACACCCTTGTCTGCGGCGGCTCCGGTGCCGGTAAGACCCGTTTTTACTGCAAACCGAATCTGATGCAGGCAAACACCAGCTTCGTGATTCTTGACCCGAACGGAAAAGAAGTTTTAGGATATATATTGCAAGCAGTCCATTGAATATGGCTGCGAATAAAAGACGGAAAGGAGGTCAGAAAGTGCCTAAAATCAGGGATTTTGATAGAGTTACAGCCCTCTATGAAAGGCTGTCCAAGGATGATGAGCAGCAGGGCGAATCGAACTCAATACTGAATCAAGAGTTACTATGTAGAGGGTGGTTTCTCCCACCTAATACAGATGATTGCGGCTCATTTGTGGTGAATGGAACAGCGGTTGTAGGAAAGGAGCCAAAAAAGCCTTATAACCGCTGCAAATCAACACAAAAAGGAGCTGAACTTTATGAAATCTCTATTTGAGGAAATGGGCGGCACTTACCGTCAGGCGGGTGATTATCTTATCCCGAACCTTGCGCTGCCGGACGAACCAGAATACCAGATCGGCAAGTACGGGCGTATGCGCCGCAGCTATCTGAAAGAACATCGCCCGGTTCTCTATGCAAGCCTGCTCACAAGCGGAACGCTGCATCGGCACCTTGCCGAGATCGACCAAGCCTGCAACGAGCGTATGGCAATCATCGTTTCCGATATGGCAAGGCAGGAAGATGTGACCGAAGCGCTCAAAGCCGCCGACCAAATGGAATGGGTGCGCCGCATGAACAGCATCCGCAGCCGTGCTGAGGAAATTGTTCTGACTGAACTTGTATATAACTGATGAACGCCCGTTATTGGCTGCATGGCCGATAACGGGCGTTCTCTTATTCTTTGGGCAATACGAACCTATATTTGCCCTTGCCTTGACCGACAACAGGTTCTATTAGTCCTGCGCTTTTGAGCTTATCTATCAATGCACCTGCCGGTGAGGAGGTTACACCCGCGAGCTTCATAATATCCGCTCGTGCAAATGCAGCGTCAAAACCAAATTTATGATACAGCTTTAGCATTGTTTCCTTGGTGCTTGCTTTCGCTTTCAGCCCTAAAAGGAGTGTTTCAAACAGCTGGTTTTTCTCAGAAACAACTGCTTTCTGCTCATCAAACAACTGGTTTTCATCCGAAATACTCGTTTTATCAATGGATTGCCCATAATTCAGGTTGTACAGCGTCACTTGGAATGAGATAACATCCGAGTAGAATTTAGGCTCCAACTCAGCACGGTAGTTATGGGCGGCATGATAGGATTCCGTGATCTTCTTAAAACCACTGCCTTGCCGCTCCATATAGCCCAATCTGCCGAAAATATCCGCAAGGACGGGATTGCGTCGTGTGGAGGAAATGCTGGACAGATCCCGTTCCTGTATCCGTGTGCCGTCTGCCATACCACCGGGAGAATAGATAGTAAGACGGTCATCGTAAATATCGATGTGAACCTCGCTGCCCAAAATCAGATAATCCCGATGGATCAGCGCATTGACAAGCGCCTCAAAAACGCTCCGCTCGCAGTAGTCGGGCATCTCAACACGAGAATCGGCGGTTTTCTTCCAGCGTGTTTTCATATTCCGCTTAACAAAACTGACGCCCTCATTGAGCAGAATGATCAGGCTACCGGAGAATTCTGCGCTGTCAAGTGCATCCACCATGCCGCCGCTTTTGTCAAGACCGTTCCAACGAGTGCAGAACAGGCGGGAATGTCGGATGGGCGAATCGTCCGCAAGCAGAGCGCCTGCATTGGTCAGCTTGCCGTTTTCGTCCCGCATATCAAAGGAATCGAACAGCTTTTCCTCCATGCTGTTTCCTGTCCACGCCTTATATCGCTCCCGCAGCTTGGAAAAAGCGTAATCCTTAAAATCATACTCAGAAATCAGCTCGTCATAAGTGCGGTGCATCCCTTTGAGAATCAGCTGATTGAGGACATAGGATGGGGCAATCACGCTTTCATTGCCCATTCGGATGTAGGCTTCCATGATACCGTCCGCTTTATAATAATACGGCGTAGACCGTCCGGATGACACAGACAATACCAGAATATCCTTGCCGTTTTCCCTCTCAGGAGCAAGGATAAAACTCGGATAGGGCGTGATTCGTTCTTTAATCAGGCGACTGATCGTCTCTGCGTCGGTCTGCGCATCTGACAAGCCTACCACGTTTCTGTCATCATCAATCCCGAAAAACAGCGTGCCGCCGATGCCGTTGGCAAAGGCGCTGACGCTTTTAAGCCAGCTTTTCGGTTTCTTCACTTCTAAGGCAACCTTGAAATCGCACTCTGTTGCCTCTGCGATCCAGCGGTCAATCATTTTCCTCACCCTCCTGTCCCTTATTCTTCCCCCGGCTCTTATAGACATTATACTGATTCTTGCACCGGGGACTGCAAAATGCGGAATTGGAGCGGCTGCTCAGGAATACCTTCTGGCAGTGCTTACACAACCGCAGGGGCTTCTCTCCATCTACCAGCATGAAGCTGAACATCATCTGGATGCCCAGCAGCAGAGAGTGAAAGTCCCAATAGATGGTCGGCTTGTCCAGCAGCTCAATATGATAGCTGGGCGCAATGCCGCCGAAAGCGGCCATGCCCATACGGTACAGATTCCGTGTGTCCTCGTCGATCAGATCATAGTCGTTATAGTACAGAATGGAAGTGGTCAGGGTGAAAGCCCAGTCCTTGAACTGCTGCGCTACCCAGTCATAGGCTTCAGCATACTCCCGCTGAAAGCTCATGGTTTTCGCCATGGGTTCGTCCGCAAAGGTCATGGTCAGCGCCACCATTGTTCGGTCGCCGGACACACTCCAACTGGACTCAACGCCTCGTTTCACCACATCCAGCTGGTCAAAGGGATAGAACAACGCCAGATAGTCCTCGGTTTCCATGGATTCTGCCTTGATGAAATGGTTTTTCGGCAGATACACCTTCTCATAGTCCATAAAGGACGGCGTGGTGGGCAGCGCCGTCATCAGACCCAGCAAACCGTAATGGGTCACAAACTCCAGAATAGCCTTCTGCACCTCGTCCTCCGGACTGCGGTTCATCATCAGCATTCCCACATTCAGCGCATCCAGCACGATTCCCGGCGCTTCCTTCAAGGGATTATAGATGTCGGGTTTGGCATTCTTCCCCGGCGTGATATACCGCTTTCCGTCTGCGGCGGTTTTCAGTTCATAGCGGTCATACCGCACCCAATGGGAACGGGACTGCTCAAAGAGATTCTTCATGGCGCTGTTCCTCTCAACTCGTAATCCAACTATATATTAACCATATTACTATTGTATCAA
>ENA-OQCO01000458-OQCO01000458.1-human-gut-metagenome-genome-assembly--contig:-NODE-458-length-22276-cov-3.746445_pt1 | contig 22276 bp, 20 predicted proteins | sample MGYA00242500_ERZ504582 | MGnify/ENA primary metagenome ERZ504582 (study PRJEB26092, sample SAMD00036346) | human gut metagenome | host: Homo sapiens | study: EMG produced TPA metagenomics assembly of...
AGCTTAATCTGCACGGCTCCTATTCCGTCATTTCGGCTGTATCGCGCGCGCTGACACGGCGGGGGGATGCGGCTTGCGGAAGCGGGTGAATTCACAAAACGCGCCTTTTTGAACGGAAAGATGGATCTTGTTCAGGCGGATGCGGTGATGGATTTGATAAATGCAGAAACGCGGCGCGGAGCGAGTGCGGCGTTGGAGCAGCTCGAGGGCGGATTGAGCAGGAGAATCGGCGCAATTGAAGAAAAGCTGCTTGATTTTGCAAGCGAACTTGCGGCAGCAATGGACTACCCGGAGGAAATGGAGGATGAGGTGCTTTCGGCTGCGCCGGAGGTGCTGAATTCGGCAATTTCCCGCATAAGGGACTTGATTGACAACGGGAATTGCAATAAAATTATACGCGAGGGGGCAAAGCTTGCCATTCTCGGAAGGCCGAATGTCGGAAAATCCAGCCTCCTAAATGCACTGATGAATGCGGAACGTGCAATCGTTACAAACATTGCGGGCACAACACGCGATGTTTTGGAAGAGAAAATCGATTTGCTCGGTTTGCCTGTTCGCATTGCCGATACGGCGGGCATTCACGAAACCGGCGATGCGGTTGAAAAAATCGGAATTGAACGCGCTCTGCACGAAGCCGCTTCCGCAGAATGTGTGCTGCTGCTGTTTGACGGTTCGGCGGGCATAACGCAGGAGGATGAGAGACTCGTTCAAAAAGTTTTCGGCATGAATTGCCGAAATATAATTTTTGTAATAAACAAATGCGATCTGTCGGATTGCGGGACGGCGGCTGAACAGCTGAAAAATATTGCGCCCGAAAACGGCGGGAGCATAAGCCGAATCAGCTGCCGCACGGGTTTCGGACTGGATGAGCTGAAACACCGAATTGCGGAGGCGGTCGGGCTTTCCGAGGGGCGTGCCATTGTGACGAATGAAAGGCATATCGAGTGCCTGAGTGCGGCTTGTGCGGAACTTTGTGAGGCGGCGGAACTCTTTTCCAAAGGCGGGAACGCGGCCGAAATGCTTCTTCCGCAGACCGAGCTTGTTGCGGAATCGGTCGGGAATGCACTGCACTGCCTCGGCGAAATAAGCGGCAGAGAAGTTTCGGAGGAGCTTCTTGATCGCATTTTTGAACGATTCTGTGTCGGAAAATAGCTGAACGGAAATGCAGGGCGCGGCGAAGGCTGAACCCTGTAAGTTAGGAGCTGAAATGGACGAAACGGCAGTCTATCTTTTTAATCACGGCGAAAATGCATATGCTTATCGCGCGTTGGGTGCGCACGAGCGGAACACCGGAGGCATCCGATATTGGGAATTCTCCGTTTTTGCACCGAATGCGGTTCGAATATCCGTTGTGGGCGATTTCAACAATTGGAAACAGGGCGCAAATCCGATGGAAAAATTCGGAGAAACGGGCTGTTGGAGCTGCCGTATTGCGGAGGCAGGAAAGGGCGACAGATACAAGTTTGCAATTACCGGCAGGGACGGGCAAACGGTGCTTAAATCCGACCCGTTCGCATTCCGTTCGGAACTTCGGCCGGGAACGGCAAGCGTGCTTCACGGCATTCCCCGGAATGTGTGGACCGACGGCGAATATCTTAAACTCCGTGCGCAGAGGAATCTTTTCACCGAACCGATAAACATATACGAGGTTCACGCCGGCTCGTGGAAACAGGGCATGAACTACTCTGAATTGGGACGCGAACTCGTCGATTACTGCGTAAGAATGGGTTATACGCATATTGAGCTTTTGCCGCTTGCCGAACACCCGCTGGATGACAGCTGGGGTTATCAGGTCACGGGCTATTATGCGGTCACGGCGCGTTACGGTGCGCCCGAACAGCTTGCGGAGCTTGTGGATTATGCGCACAAATGCGGCATTGGGGTTATAATGGATTGGGTTCCGGCGCATTTCACAAAGGATGAGAGCGGATTGCGCAGATTTGACGGAGGAACATTGTTCGAACCCGCAGAACCGCTCCGCGCCGAGATGCTGCAATGGGGGACGCTGCTGTTTGATTACGGGCGAAGCGAGGTTGTGAGCTTCCTGATTTCGAACGCTTTGTATTGGCTGCGCGAATTCCATTTTGACGGTCTGAGGGTCGATGCTGTGAGCTGTATGCTCTACCATGATTTTTGCAGGGATGAATGGCTCCCGAACCGTTTCGGCGGCAGAGAAAACCTTGAAGCGATAGAGTTCATTAAAAAGCTGAACGCTGCCGTGCACAGAGAGTGCCCGAACACGCTTATGATTGCGGAGGAAAGTTCGGCTTTTCCGAACTTACCGAACCGGTTGCGTTCGGAGGGTTGGGCTTCGATTTCAAATGGAACATGGGGTTCATGAACGATACTTTGAAGTATTTCAGTGCGGATGCGGCGGAAAAACGAACCATGCACGAAAAGCTGACTTTCCCGATGGTATATGCGTTTTCCGAAAAGCATGTGCTGCCGTTTTCGCATGATGAGGTTGTTCACGGCAAATTATCCCTGATAAACCGCATGAAGGGCAGTTACGAACAAAAGTTTGAACAGCTGCGGCTTCTTTTTGCATATCAACTCGCGCATCCGGGCAAGAAACTCAATTTTATGGGGAATGAGTTCGGGCAGTTTATTGAGTGGGATTTTAAAAAGCCGTTGGACTGGTTTCTTTTGGACTATCCCGCTCATGCGGCAATGCAGGAATTTTCATGCGCACTGAATTGGTTTTACCGCGGCACGCCTGCACTGCATCGCGAGGATGAAGGCTGGCAGGGTTTCCGCTGGCTGAGCGCGGATGATTGCGAAAATTCCGTCATTGCATTTGCGCGGATCAACGGAAGCGATACTGTCGCTGCTGTTTTTAACTTTTTGCCGAGGGAGCATTCGGCATACAGGCTGAATATCGGCGCATTGGCCGCGGAGCTTGGGACAGCAAAGAGCAGTACGCACAGAATTGGGTTCGAATGCGTGTTTTCAACACATATGCGCAGCGCGGTGACTGTTCGGGTTAAAGGCGGAAAGACAGGGCGGAGGCGAAAAAAAACCTTGGGTGAGGCCCGTCATACGGTGGATGAGCTGTACTGCGAAATTCCGCTTTACGGCTATGAGGGTGCATTTTACCGCCTGAAGCGTATCGATAAACCCATTCTTGAAAAAACAGGGGAAACGAATAGAAAAAACGTTTCCGAAAACAGGCTCCGCAAACGAAAAGACAGTTGAACAAACGGGGGGGGAACATATGCGCGGAGAAATTGACAACAGAACATTTTTCGCGGGAGCCGAAACACAGGTTCTTCCGTCCGAAAAGCGATTTCTGCTCGGCAGAGTCGCAATAATCGACCGTGTGGCCTGCCTTGACTGCGGGGACTGCGATTCGGCATGCAGCTTCGGCGCAATTGAACAGGGAAAAAACAATGCCGACGAAGCATTTGCGGGTCACAGGATTATTTACGAAAAATGTATAGGCTGCGGCGGCTGCCTGAGCTGCTGCGAAATGCGGGCAATTCGGCTTGCTGACGGGGCAAAAGGTGCGCTCGATGCGGAAATTACGGCGCGCATGATGAAAATCCGCTGCCGGAACTCGGAAAACCCGTGGACGTGTTCAATGCTTTCGGCGAAAAAATCAGCGGAGGACGCGTTACCCAGGCTCTTGCGGGCTCAAACGCCGGGCGTGCGGCAACGATTCGGTTTCGACTCCCCCGCGAATTCCTGTCGGAGGGATGCTTTGCCCATGCGGTGCGGGAAGGCTGAATGCCGAAAGCTTCGGAACGCCGAAAGAAAATGCGAGATACGGAATTAATGAATCGGAGGATGCAAATGATAATTGTTGGAATATGCGGCGGCAGCGGCAGCGGCAAATCAACTTTTGCCGAAAGAATACGGGACGGTTTAAGCTGCTCGTGCGAAATCATGCGGCTTGATTGCTATTATTTTGACCAGGGCGGGAAGCCGTTTGAAGAACGTACAAAAGTGAACTACGATTCTCCAAAAATATTTGATTTCGATGAAATGCTTGCGGATATCCGCCTGCTGCTTGACGGAAAACCCGTGACGCGGAAGGGTTACAACTATGTAGAACACAGACGGGACGACAGCGAAGAGCTGATGTATCCGCCGGAGGTGTTGATAATCGAAGGAATCCATGTTTTTTATGATGACAGAATATGTGATGCAATGAATCTGAAACTGTTCATAAAAGTGGACAGCGATATTTGCCTTCTGCGGCGTATCGCACGGGATATGAACGAGCGCGGGCGTTCTCTTGAAAGTATTTCGGAGCAGTACAAAGCAACGGTGAAGCCGATGCGTGAAAAATACATCGACAGGTATATCGACAAGGCGGATGTTGTTGTTATGCGCGGCGGAATGAATGAACAGGCATTGAAAACGACGATATCCTATCTTAAGTCCTGCGTGAAAGAGCAAAGGCTTGCCGAATCCGAAAAAAACGAAAGCGACGGAAACGATTCCGAATAAATCGGAACAACTGCGGATGAACAATCACAATGAAAGAATAATACCCGTAATTGTGAAAGGGGGGGAAAGGTTTTGAGTAAACTGCGCGCACTTTGGAGAAACGGCAGAGGGATGCTTTTTGTAGTTCTCGTCGGCATTGCTTTTTATGAAATGCTTGAGCATTTTTCGTCGGTGAGAGCTGTAATTTCCCGAACGACATCGGTTTTGATGCCGATATTGTGCGGACTGATGGTTGCATACATAATCAATATTCCCGCAACGATACTTCAGGGAACTCTGTTCAAAAAGGCTCATGCTGCCGGCAAAAAATACGTTGTTCCGCTCACGGTTGTGCTGAGCTATCTTATCGTGTTCGGCATTCTCACCGCCGTGCTTATTATTGTTATTCCGAAGGCGGCGGACAGCGTGAAAATCCTGTTTGACAATTTTGAAACATATTACAACAGTGCGGCAAAATGGGCGACCGAATTTTGGGAGGGGTTGAATCTCAGCGACGAAGTTACGGCGCGTGCGGTTGAAATTTCAAACAAGATACTGGACAATGTGGAAGTGTTCACAACCAATCTTGCTCCGAAGCTTTTGGGTTACACTTTCAATGCGGTAAGCACGGTTGCGGACATTCTGCTTGCGCTTGCGTTCAGCATATACGCAATCCTTGATAAAAACCGCCTGCTTGCACATTCACGGCGGTTCGTAAGGAGCGTTTTCAATGAAAAGCATTCAAGCGGGATTCTTGAAGTTTTTTCGTATGCAAACCTGACTTTTCGCGGTTATTTTGCCGGACAGATAACAAGCTGCACGATAATCGGCATATTGTGCTATATCGGAATGCGGATCATGAACATGCCGTTTCCGGAGATGATAAGCGTGTTTATTGCTGTATTCGCAATGATTCCGATACTCGGCCCGTGGCTCAGCACGATTCCGAGTGCGTTCATAATCCTTATGACATCACCCGGAAAGCCTGAACTTGTGCTGTATTTTGTGATTATGATTATCATAATACAACAGATTGACAACAACCTTGTTTATCCCCGCGTGGTCGGCGATGCGGTTGGGCTGTCAAGCGCATGGGTTCTCGGAGCGGTCATTCTGGGCAGCGGCTTGTTCGGCATTGCAGGCTTGATTTTTGCCGTTCCTGTCACGGCTGTGCTTTATCGTCTGCTTGCGGACTGGACAAACGAACGCGCAAGGCAGCGGGGGGTTCCGATCATCGACACCGTGCCCGGCGTGAAATACGATCTGCGCGGGCATGTTCGCCGCAGCTTTAAAAAGAAAAAAATAATGCTTCGTCCGGCTCCGGAAGGCTGAGAACCAAAGAGACAAAAACCGAAACGGGCGAAACGGCAGCTGCGGACAAAGCGGGCAGAACCGAAAAATCCGAAAACGAAAACAGTGATAATAAGTGAATAAAAAATTGCGAAAAGAGGGGTAAAAATGAAATCGCAATCACATCCTTTCAAGCATCTCCGCACGGTTTTGCGGCATCGCCGTGCAGTGTTCCGCCATTGCGTTTTGGCAGGCATACCGTGGCAGGGAATCAAACATGACTTGTCAAAATTTTCGCCCTCGGAATTTATTCCGAGCGCAAGGCATTATGACGGGACACGCAGCCCGAACGAACTTGAACGCGCAGAATACGGCTGCTCATTTGCGTGGATACACCATAAGGGGCGCAACAAGCACCATTTTGAGTACTGGACGGATTACAGCCCGATAACAAAGCGCATGTCTCCGGTTAAAATGCCGCTTCGGTATGTTGTTGAAATGTTCTGTGACAGAGTGGGGGCGTGCAAAACCTATAAGGGGAAAGCGTACACTTCGAGCGACCCATACGATTATTTTATGCGCGGGAACGCAAAAAACGTAATGCACCCGGAAACGGCGGCTTTGCTTGAAAAACTGCTTGTGATGCTTCGTGACGACGGGGAGAAAAAAGTTTTCCGCTACATTCGAAAAGAACTGATGAAGAAACGGGACTATTGAACGGCGAAAGCATGATTTTAAATATCTGTACACAATTTGCCGCAAAGAATTCGTAAAAATTAGCAATTTGGGGCTTGCGGTTCGGCGGGCATATGTGCTATTATTAAACCGACGGAAAGCAAAGCCGAAGGGCTGAGCTTCCCGGAAAAATACAAGCTGCGGACTTCTGCCGCATTTCAGTCGAAATTCAGGAACATGCTTTCCGAATGCGCGGAATGCTGCGGCCCGAAAGAGTGAAAGGAAAAAACATGAAAAAATATTCCAAAATCGCAAGAATCGCCGCGTTCGCGCTGGCAGTCGTGATGCTGTTCGCCTTTGCGGGCTGCAGCGGCAAAAAGAATAACAACAACAAGAACAACGGCAGCGGCAACAACAACGGCGGCAGCGGCGAAAACAGAACCGCTCCCTCCAACACGCCCGTTCCTGCGCCTTCAACAAAAACTCCTCAGATGAACGATGATATGAAATCCCTTAACGAGCTCTTTGTCGGAATTCAGGCGGGAACGACCCCGATCACCGGCATTACGGTTAAAACAAGCTATTCAAATCCCAACGGCAACCCTCTGGAGTTTGATGCTGCAAATATCCCTGCGGAGCAGCAGGAGCTTTACAACAAAATAATCGATTTCATTAAGGGCGTTAAAATCAGTTTTTCGGCCTGCAATTGGGACAAGTTCCTGAACGTGATCGGTGCGGCACCGGAAAGAAAAACCAATGAAGCCGCATTGACAACGACGATGGTCGAGAAGGGTTCGGACAGCGTTATCTACATCAAAACCGAAAGTCAGACCCTTGCATTGACTTTCATCAACGACGGTACGATTCTCCTTGCCGGATGCACCTTTGATGCGGGTGCGGCGGAAGGCAAAATCACTCCCTCCGCAACCCTTATCTGCGGCAGCTTCGACACGAATTATACAATGCAGCTGCGCAGCCTGTTCGGAGTGAAGTAAAACATCCGGGTTGAAGGCCGGCAGTCGGATAAAGTATATGAAAACCCGCTCCGCATGTTTCATGTGTTGGGAGCGGGTTCTTATATTAAAAATGACGTTTGACCGAAACGCAGCCCAAACCGGCACAGCCTGTTCGGAAATATTGAATGCGTGCATTGATAACGGGGGTACTGTGCATTAAAAAGCAATGAAGGTAATATGAATTTTGAAATATCTTTTGACTTTATAATTTTTGAAACCGAACGTCTGCTGCTGCGCGAATTCAACGCCGATGACGTTGACGCGGTATATGCCTATGCGGGCGATGCGGAGAATACAATTTACATGGACTGGGGTCCCGCAAGCCGTGAGGAAGTTCGGAATTTCGTTCAATCCCGCCTTGCACAGCAGATAACGGAACCGCGGCGCATTTTTGATTTTGCCGTTTGCATCAAGGCGACGGGCCGGCTTATCGGCAGTATGGGCTTGTTTTTGGGCGATGACGGGCAGCAGGCGGAACTCGGCTACACGATTAACAAAGCATTTTGGGGCAAGGGATATGCCTCCGAAGCAGCGAAGGGAATGCTTCAATTCGGCTTCATGAACCTTAATCTGCACCGCATAAGCGCAAGGTGCGACAGCATGAACACTGCCTCGGAACGAGTTATGCAGCGTCTCGGAATGCGATTCGAGGGCGAAGCGAAGTCCGCCGAATATGTTAGAGTACGCGCACGGCGGCAGTGGCGCAGCGTAAAGCACTATGCAATGCTGCAAAAAGAGTTCCTGAATCGAATGATCGACGGGGAAGATGTTTGACTCGGCCGTGACTGAAAAACGCCCTGCATGTGTGCATTATGCGGCTATATTTTATATTTGACCGCAAAGGCTTTTTAATGCGTAAAAAAGCAGCTTGTTTTGACAAAAACATCCTAAATATATTTGCAACCGCGGCTGCAACAGGCTACAATGTAACCATGGAAAACGTGCGCACAGGGTCTTGTGGACGGCGAATGCGGGCGGTTTCGAATATATTTTTGCACAAAGGTGCGTTTCACGGGTTTCAAAACGGAGCGCTGCGGCAGCGGACACGGCGCAGAGAACTCCCGCAGAAACCGAATTTGATTTTTCCGCACGGATTTTCAAGGAGGATTATATTATGCAGACAGCAAACCGTATGCAGGGCGTTTCAGGCAGCGCGATCAGGGAGCTTTTCAAGCTTCTGGGTGATCCGAACATCATCTCTTTCGGCGGCGGCAATCCCGCGAAAGAGTGCTTCCCGAAGGAAGAGATCCGCACAATTACCGATGAGCTGCTCAGAGATAAATCCGACACTCTGCTTCAGTACGGTGCGACCGAAGGCTATCTGCCGCTGCGCCGCGCATATCTCGACAGCATTCTTCCCGACAGCGGGCTGCACGGCGAGCTTGACAATGTTCTTGCGCTGACCGGTTCGATGCAGGGGCTTGATCTTATTTGCAAAACAGTCATAAATCCCGGTGATGTTGTGCTTGTTGAAGAGCCGAGTTTTCTCGGTGCGCTGCAAACTTTCCATGTTGCACAGGCGAAGCTTGTCACCGTTCCTCTTCATCCGGACGGAATTCACATCGATGAGCTTGAGGCGGTCGTTCGTGAACACAAGCCCGTGATGTTTTACACAATTCCCACCTTCCAGAACCCCACAAGCTGGGTTTCCGGCGTTGAAGTGCGCAGGCGCATTGCGGAGCTTGCTGCCGAGTTTGACATGCTCGTAATCGAGGATGACCCCTATGCCGCGCTCCGTTTTTCCGGCGAAAAGCTGCCCACAATCAAAAGCTTTGACATGAGCGATAATGTTATCGTTCTGACCAGTTTTTCAAAAACGATTTCCCCCCGGTCTGCGCGTTGCGCTCTGCTTCGGCAACAAGGATCTCATCCGCAAAATGACGATAGCAAAACAGGGCAGCGATACTCACTCGCCGAACCTTAATCAGGCAATCGTTGCCGAATACATCAATCGCGGCTTTATGCCGAAACATATAGAGCATATATCGGGCGTTTATTCCCGCTCAGCCCGCATTATGACCGATGCGATGGCTGAGCATTTCCCCGAATGGGTTCACTTTGAGCAGCCCGTCGGCGGTCTGTTCATCTGGTGCACCCTTCCCGAGGGCTGGGATGCAAACGAAATCTTCAAGCGTGCGGTCGAGCGTAAAGTTGCGTTCGTTCCCGGTGCGCCTTTCTTCACAACCCCGGGCAAAGGTCAGAACACCTTCCGCCTGAACTTCTCCGCAGAGCCCGAGGAGCGCATTCGCGAGGGCATAAAGCGGTTGGGCGACCTTCTTAAGGAAATGGCGGAAGAACAGAAATAAAATTCGGTTCAAAAACCACCAAATCCACCGAAAGGATAATTTATATAAAATGGAGAACAACGAAATTGCCGCAAACGGCATGATTTCAGAAAATACAGAAAATACAGAGAATACAGAGAACAAATGCGCCGAAAAAACAAACGGGGTTGCAGGCCCCGGGCGCAATGCATACGACGTTCTGAATGAGCGCGGATTCCTTAAACAGTGCTCACACCCGGAGGAGCTTCGCGAACTTCTCGGCAAAGAAAAGCTGACGTTTTACATCGGCTTTGATCCCACGGCGGAAAGTCTCACCGTCGGTCACTATGTTGCAATGTGCGTTATGGCGCATATGCAGAAATGCGGGCATCATCCCATCGTGCTTCTCGGCGGAGGCACGGCAATGATTGCCGATCCGTCCGGAAAGACGGAGCTGCGCAAACTGCTCAGCGTTGAAGAGCTTGACAACAATGTTGCCGGCATCAAAAAACAAATGGAGCGGTTGGTTCGCTTCGACGGAGAAAACGGTGCTGTTATCGTGAACAATGCGGACTGGCTCCGAAACCTCAACTTCATGGATTTCATGCGCGATATCGCCGTGCATTTTTCCGTGAACGAAATGCTTCGTGCGGAATGCTACAAACAGCGTTTCGAGCGCGGGCTGACCTTCTTCGAATTCAGCTACATGCTTATGCAGAGCTATGACTTCCTCTGCCTGAACCGCAAATACGGCTGTGAGCTTGAAATGGGCGGCGATGATCAGTGGAGCAATATCCTCGGCGGTGCGGATCTTATCCGCCGCAAGGAACGCAAGCGTGCATACGCTCTTACGACCCGCCTTTTGACTACGGCGGACGGCAAAAAGATGGGCAAAACCGAAAAGGGTGCCGTATGGCTTTCCAAAGAGCGCACAAGTGTGTACGATTTTTACCAGTACTTCCGCAATGTTAACGATGCGGATGTTAAAACCTGCCTGAGTCTGCTGACCTTCCTGCCGATGGACGAAATCGAAGCGCTTTGTGCGGAAGGCGCAAATATCAACGAGGCAAAGCGCGTGCTTGCTTACACCGTAACAAGCCAGGTGCACGGCGAGGACGAAGCCAAAAGAGCCGAGGAAGCTGCGCTTGCGCTGTTCGGCGGCAAGGGCGACCTTACCCATATGCCCACAGTCGCGCTTTCCGATGCGGACGTTGAAGAAAGCGGCATGAGCATCACGCGTCTGCTTGTGCTTGCAGGTATTGAAAAATCCAACTCTGCCGCAATAAGATCCGTTCGCGAGGGCGGCATCAGTGTTAACGACCGAAAGGTTACGGACACAAAGGCGGTTTTGGACAGTGCCGAACTTGCGGACGGAATCATCCTTAAAAAAGGCAAAAAAACTTTCGTAAGACTGATTCACAAGGACTGATTAAACGGATTGGCAACGCTTTTATCGGTCGCTGCACTGCAACTGATTTATAAAAATAAACATTCTTTCAGCGGAGTGCGCTTTGATGTTGACTGCGCACTCCGCAAAAGCAACCCGATATGGCATTGAAAGCATTCAAAACCCCTGCTGCGGCATCCGAAACGGAGTTTGTTGTTAACAAATCGCGTTTCATCGGAAGAGCTTTTCCGGTTGAAACCGAGGAGGAGGCACTTGAGATTCTTGAACGGATACGCCAAAAGCATTATGATGCAACGCATAACTGCTGGGCGTATAACCTGCGCGGAGCTTCGCCGCTGCGCCGTTTTTCGGACGACGGCGAGCCGGGCGGAACCGCCGGAATGCCGATTATGGACACGCTTATCCGAAGCGAAACCGAAAACGCACTCATCATTGTGACGCGCTATTTCGGAGGAATCCTTCTCGGCAGCGGCGGACTTGTGCGCGCATACAGCCGATCCGCTGCGGATGCGCTTTCAGCCGCCGGCAGCGTTACAATGACGCCCTGCGCCGAAATAGAGTTCGTAACGGATTATACGCGTTTCGGCGGGATAGAGGGGTTTGTCCGCAAAAATTCAACCGTCAGGAATATTGAATTTCTTGAAAACATAAAATTCAATTGCCTTGTTGAAACAAAAAAAGCGGATGCGTTCATTGCGGATATCATCGAACGGACGGACGGTCGTTCCGCTCCGCGCATGCTCGGTGAGGAGTACCTGCCCCTTGCCGAAAAGTGATGCATTGAGCGCGTCAAAACAAGATTCCAAACGGCGCTTTTTTTCGCAAGGTTTGCGCGGCGCCGCATGAAATAAAACATCATTAAATTCTCTTTTTAAAACAGGAGGAACAAAAATGGATATCAAGATCACAAAAGCAACCGAGCTTAAAACAAAACCCACCCTTGAGGAAGAAGCTTCCCTCGGGTTCGGCAAACGTTTCACCGACCATATGTTCATGATGAACTATGACAACGGCGAATGGCATGATGCACGCATCGTTCCCTATCAGAGACTTTCTCTCGATCCTTCCTGCTCCGTTCTTCACTATGCACAGGAGATTTTCGAGGCCTTAAGGCATATCGTGCCGACGACGGCAGAATCCTGATGTTCCGTGCAAAGGACAATGCTCAGCGTCTTAACAATTCCGCAAGGCGTCTCTGCATGCCCGAAATCGACATCGATTTCAACTATGAGGCAATGCGCCAGCTCGTTCAGGTTGAACGTGACTGGGTACCCCACAGCGCGGGTACAAGCCTCTATCTGCGTCCCACGATGATCGCGGTTGACGAAGCTCTCGGCGTGCATGCTGCACACAGCTACCTCTACTACATCATCTGCTCTCCCAGCGGTGCATACTACAAGGCAGGCCTTGCACCCATCCGCATCCGCGTTGAAGACAAATACGTTCGCGCAGTCCGCGGCGGTACCGGCTCTGCAAAGACCGGCGGCAACTATGCCTGCTCCATCCTTGCAGGTGCAGAGGCCGAAAAGGAAGGCTACAGCCAGGTTCTGTGGCTGGACGGCGAGCATCTCAAGTACGTTCAGGAAGTCGGCGCAATGAACATGATGTTCCTTATTGACGGCAAACTTGTCACCGCTCCCCTGCATGACACCATCCTGCCCGGCATCACCCGCCGCAGCGTCATGACTCTTGCCCGCGAAATGGGCATCGAAGTTGAAGAGCGTCCCATTTCCGTTGATGAGCTTATCGCAGCGGGCGAAAACGGCAAGCTGACCGAAGCATTCGGCACCGGCACCGCGGCAGTTGTCTCCCCCGTCGGAGAACTTGCATATCGCGACAAGCATATCATGATCGGCGACAAGTCCGTAAACAACGGCATCGGCGAACTGACCATGAAGCTTTACAACACTCTCACCGGTTTGCAGTGGGGCAGGATTGAAGACACCCACGGCTGGGTAACGGATATCGATAAGAAATAATTCCGCAGCGAGGGCGTTTCGGCTCAAGACTCAACAAATCTAACATCAAAACAGCAATACGACCGTCGGCTTGCCCGGCGGTCGTTTTTTGCTGAATGTCCGTTTTGTTGAATTTAAAGTTTTGCATCGGAAAGCGCAGACACTGAAAAACCTGCACCGCGGAATAAACGCAGTGCAGGTTCGCAATGTCGATTGCCGACACGATACTTAGTCGATTACCGACACGATACTTAGTCGATTGCCGACATGATACTCAGTCGATTCGACACGATACTTATTCTATGCTGAAAACTCATCAAAGCCCGAGGGAGACTCTCAAAACGGCGAGCGCATCCGCAACGGCAATATTTCCGTCCGCATCAACATCCATCATTGAGAAATTATTCACGCTTGTATAGCCGAGAGCGGCGCGCATGATGAGCGTTGCATCAACGGTGTTGATTTGTCCGTTGCCGTCCGCATCGCCCGCAAAACATGCATAGAGTTTGCCGCCGCCGGTTCGTCTGTATTCCGAGTCGGTGGATACAAGGGAGCCGTCCTCATACCATCCGAGGAAGTTTTCGCCTTCCGCAGGGGTGGCGAGCACAATAATTTCTTTCGTGTCGAGGTCGTTGCGCCGATTATGCATTCCGACCGTGCCGCTGCCGAACGAAAGCAGCGTCAAAGGCTTGGAAAAACCGCGCTTTTTTAACGGAAATTTTCCGCAAACCGCAATTTGTCAGTCTGATTGCGACAAGACTGGGGCAGTTCAGCGCGGAAACTTCCGTGCAATACGCCTGATTCATGAAGAAAAGCGATGTAAGGCTTGTGCAGTCGTCAGCGATAACGGAGGAGATATGCGTGCGGCAGTCTGCATCAATCGAGATTTGCTGAATGGGCGTACCGGAAACATGGAACGGGCCGTAAAGATCCGGGCGAATGGTGATAAGTCCGATTTTTGTATTGCCGGGAAGGCACTGATACTGGTACCAAAAGCGCGCGGTCTCAACGTAATAACCTCCGGTAAAAATCGGAGAAATGTGGGACCAGCCGTCATTGGTGGGACCAAGGATAATTCCGTCAAAGGCATCGAATGCGCGCTGTTTGGCGGCTTCGATCTCCTCTTCGTTTGTGACGCCGTCGGGATTTGTCTGCTGTAAAAAAGCGATATACGGAGCGTCATAATCAACGAAGTCGTCCGTACCTTCCGCAAATGCGGGTTGAATCACCGCAAATGCAAGAATAAAGCAAAGAGCGGTGCTGAGAATGCGGGTGAAAAATGTTTTCATGTTAAATCCTCCAAATGTTAAATTAATACAATTTCAGTATAACAAACTGGTATACTTAAGTCAATACATCAATTAAATATATTTTATAAGCACGTACAAAATCATTGACTTGCAAAAAACAACATAACGTCCTTTCCTTGAACCATTGCTCCCAATTTAAATATACTTTAAAAAACGTGCATTTTTGCCTTGTTTTAACCTATAATGCAAGCTATAATAAGACTTGGACATTAACCTCGTTCTGTCCGCATTTTTTGCGTGTTTAAATGCAGGGCTGCATTTTGCGTGCGGCGGCGGTTCGCAGGGCTAATAAATTCTCAAGGAGGATAAAATCTCTATGGCAAAGACCGTCACTATCGATGGCAATACCGCTGCGGCGCATGTCGCATACGCATTTTCCGATGTTGCGGCTATTTACCCCATCACTCCGTCCTCTCCCATGCAGAAGTTGCCGATGAATGGGGCGCACAGGGCAGGAAGAATCTTTTCGGTCAAAAGGTCCGCATTGCGGAAATGCAGTCCGAGGGCGGCGCAGCAGGCGCAGTTCACGGTTCCCTTGCGGCAGGCGCACTGACAACCACATTCACCGCTTCTCAGGGTCTTCTTCTGATGATCCCCAACATGTACAAAATCTCCGGCGAAATGCTTCCCGGCGTTTTCCATGTTACGGCACGCGCACTCGCAGCTCATTCGCTTTCCATTTTCGGCGATCACAGTGACGTTATGGGCGCACGTCAGACGGGTTTTGCAATGCTCGCTTCCGCTTCCGTACAGGAAGTTATGGATCTTGCACTCGTGACCCATCTTTCCGCAATCAAGGCGAGCCTGCCGTTCGTTCATTTCTTCGACGGCTTCCGCACCTCTCATGAGATTCAGAAGATCGAACAAATCGAATACGAGGATATGGCAAAGCTGCTCGATTACGATGCCGTTAAGCGTTTCCGTGAGCGTGCACTCAACCCCGAGCATCCCCATCAGTCCGGTACCGCGCAGAATCCCGACATCTATTTCCAGGGCCGTGAAGCTGCAAACATCCACTATGCAAAGGTTCCCGAGATCGTTGAATACTACATGGAAAAAGTCGGCGATCTGACCGGCAGGAGATACCACCTGTTCGATTACGTCGGCGCACCCGATGCAGAGCGCGTTCTCGTTATCATGGGCAGCGGCGCGGATGTTGCGGAAGAAGCTATCAACTACCTCAACGCAAAGGGCGAGAAGCTCGGCCTTATCAAGGTCCGCCTGTATCGTCCCTTCGCAGCGGACAAGTTCCTTGCGGCTATCCCCGCAACCTGCAAGAAGATCGCTGTTCTTGACAGAACCAAGGAACCCGGCTCCCTCGGCGAACCTCTCTACCTCGACATCGTTGACGCGATTGCGGAGGCAGGGCTTGACATCAAGTGCTACGGCGGCAGATACGGCCTCGGCAGCAAGGAATTCACCCCCACCATGGTCAAGCAGGTTTACGACAACCTTAAGCTCGACGAACCCAAGAACCATTTCACCGTCGGCATCATCGACGATGTTATGAATACTTCCCTCCCCGAGGGCGACTTTGTGAACGCCGCTCCCGAGGGCACGATCTGCTGCAAGTTCTTCGGCCTTGGTTCCGATGGTACCGTCGGTGCAAACAAGAACAGCATCAAGATCATCGGCGACCACACCAACATGTTCGCACAGGGCTACTTTGCATACGACTCCAAGAAGTCCGGCGGTCTGACCATCAGCCACCTGCGCTTCGGCAAGACTCCCATCCAGAGCCCCTACCTTATCGACAGTGCGGACTTTGTTGCATGCCATAACGCAAGCTACGTTACCCGTTACGATGTTCTTGAAGGCATCAAGGACGGCGGCGTATTCCTGCTCAACTCCCCGTGGACCGTTGAGGATATGGAACGCGAACTCCCCGCTTCAATGAAGCAGACCATTGCAAAGAAGCATATTCGTTTCTACAACATGGATGCTGTTAAGCTCGCCCGCGAAGTCGGCATGGGCAACCGCATCAACACCATCATGCAGAGCGCATTCTTCAAGCTTGCCGAAATCATCCCCGCAGACGAGGCGATCGATTACATGAAGGCAGCTGCAAAGAAGAGCTACGCAAAGAAGGGTGAGGACGTTGTTCAGAAGAACTATGCCGCAATCGACATCGGCGTTACCGGCATCACCGAAATCAACTACCCCGAAGCATGGGCAACCGCAACAAGCGGCGCAACCGCAATGCATGTCAGCGACGATCCGTATTTCGTTGATTTCATCAAGCCCATCCTTGCTCAGCAGGGCGACAAGCTGCCCGTCAGCAAGCTCGCTGCCGACGGCTATGTTCCCACCGGCACCACCAAGTACGAAAAGCGCGGCATCGCAGTTGAAGTTCCCGTGTGGATTCCCGAAAACTGCATCCAGTGCAACCAGTGCGCCCTTGTATGTCCGCATGCAAGCATCCGTCCCTTCGTTATGACCGAAGAGACCGAAGCACCCGAAACCTTCGTTGCCAAGAAGGCGAACGGCGTCGGCGACGGCAAGCTCTTCCGAATTCAGGTCAGCCCTATGACTGCACCGGCTGCGGCAGCTGCGTCAATGTTTGCCCCGCAAAGACAAAGGCTCTCAAGATGGCTCCTCTTGCAGAAGTCGAAAAAGTTGAAAACGATAACTGGAACTTTGCAATGGATCTGCCCACCCTCGACCTGCCCGTCAACAAGGCAACCGTCAAGGGCAGCCAGTTCCTCCAGCCCATGTTCGAATTCTCCGGCGCATGCGCAGGCTGCGGCGAGACTCCCTATGTAAAGCTTGTTACCCAGCTCTTCGGCGACAGGATGATCGTTGCAAACGCAACCGGCTGTTCCTCCATTTACGGCGGTTCCGCTCCCACCTGCCCCTACACCGTAAACAAGCAGGGTCACGGCCCCGCATGGGCAAACTCCCTCTTTGAAGATAATGCAGAGTTCGGCTTCGGTATGAACCTTGCAACCACCCACCGCCGCGAGAGGCTTGCGGATCTCATCAGGCAGCTTGCTGAAGGCTGCGGCGATGAAGTCAAGGCAATCTGCAATGCATGGCTTGAAAACAAGGACGATGCAGAGGGCAGCCGCAAGGCAGCTCCCGCTGTTGTCAAGATGGCTGAAGAATGCATGAACTGCGGTTGTGAGTGCGACGAGATCTGCAAGGAGATCTATGACCTCCGCGACCTGCTCGTTAAGAAGAGCCAGTGGATCTTCGGCGGCGACGGCTGGGCATACGATATCGGTTACGGCGGACTCGATCACGTTCTTGCAATGGATGAAGACGTCAACGTTCTCGTTATGGACACCGAAGTTTACTCCAACACCGGCGGACAGTCCTCCAAGGCAACTCCGACCGGCTCCGTTGCAAAGTTTGCCGCTGCAGGTAAGCGCACCAAGAAGAAAGATCTCGGCATGATGGCAATGAGCTACGGCTACGTTTACGTTGCAAAGGTCTGCATGGGCGCAAACCCCGCTCAGCTGCTCAAGGCAATGGTTGAAGCGGAAGCTTACAAGGGACCGTCCCTCATCATGCTTACGCACCCTGCATCAACCACGGCATCAAGGCAGGCATGAGCAAGGTTCAGGACGAAGCGAAGAGGGCTGTTGAGGCCGGCTATTGGCCCCTGTACAGGTATAACCCCGACCTCGCAGCACAGGGCAAGAATCCCTTCACCCTTGACAGCAAGCCCGCAACCGGCGACTACAAGGAATTCATCCTCGGCGAAAACCGCTATGCGGCTCTCAAGCAGCAGTTCCCCGAAGAGGCAGCAACGCTGTTTGCACGCGCAGAGCAGGAAGCAAAGGATAAGTACGACTACTATAAGAAACTCAACGACATGGAATAATCGCAGTTCAATGCGATTGACAAAGGCGGGATGATTCTGCCCGGCATAATTGCATAGCGGCAAAAGATGCCCGCCGCCGGCAGTTGAGTTCAAAACAATAAGAACGAGCTTCCTCCGCACCCCCTGAATGCTGAAGGGGAATCATGAAACGGAAACGAATCATGAGTGCGGGGGAGCTTTTTTTCAATTGAACGGAGCAGAAATTTTCAATTGAACGGAGCAGAAATTCAAAAGACAAACGGATATTGATTGGAAGCGGACGGATCAAAAAACAGCTTTTCGAAACAAAAGTCGAAAAGCTGCCGCTAATGCGCATAATTTGTTATTGAAGAATATCAGCCGTTCATGATTTTTTCTGTTAAATCGTCAACGGTCTTTTTGAGTTTTGCATCGGTCTCGATGCTTTTTTCGATCTGTTCACAGGCATACATAACGGTTGAGTAATGACGCCCGCCGTAGAACGCACCGATTTCGGGGAAAGACGATTCGGTGAGAATCCTTGTAAGATACATTGCGATCTGCCGCGGATAAGCAATGCGGCGTTCACGCCGACCGGCTTCCATCTCGGCAGGACTTACCGAATAAAAATCGCAGACAACGCGGCGGATAAGTTCCGGCGTTACGGTGCGCTGCTTGCTGCCGGAAACGTAATCCTTAAGGACGTTTTCGGCAAGAGAAGCGGTAATGGGCTTGTTGATGAATTTTGCATAAGCAAGCACGCGGTTCAGACTGCCTTCAAGGTCGCGGATGTTGGAATAAACCCGTTCCGCAACAAGGCCGAGAACTTCATCGCTGACGTCAAGATTTTCCTGAGTTACCTTGCGGCGAAGGATTGCAAGCCGTGTTTCAAAATCCGGGGGCTGAATATCGGTGATAAGTCCCCAGCCGAAGCGCGTCCTCAAACGCTCTTCAAGGATGGGAATATCCTTGGGCGGTTTATCGGAGGTTATGATGATCTGCTTGTCCGCATCGCGAAGGTCATTGAATACGTTGAAAAATTCCATTTCGGTTGCATCTTTGCCCGCTATGAACTGAATATCATCGATAAGAAGCACATCAAGATAGCGGTATTTCTCGCGAAGGCTCGTGCGCTCCTTGCGTGCAATGGACTGAACAACATCGTTGGTGAAATTCTCACTTGAAATGTAAAGAATTTTGTAATCCGGATGTTCGCCGTGAATAAAGTGCCCGATTGCGTGCATAAGATGCGTTTTCCCAAGCCCCACGCCGCCGTAGATATAGAGCGGGTTATAAGCCTTTGAAGGGTTTTCCGCAACGGCAAGCGCAGCCGCATAGGAGAAACGGTTGGATTCACCGGTCACAAAAGTGTCAAAGGTGTATTTGGGAATCAAGGTTGGGCAATCGTTGCGGACCGTTACGGGCTTTACAAAATCGGGAGAAGCCTCGGCAACATCGTCATCGAGGGGCGTTTCGCGGGTCGTGAAACGCACATGCAGCTCGCAGCCGCAGGATTCACGGATGCTTTTTTCAACCATGGGCGTGTAGAACCGCTCAAGAGTGCTTCGATAAAGCTCATCCTCCGTTTGGAGAACAAGCGTTGTGTCTCCCTCGATCCTGAGGGGAACCAGCGTCGCTATCCACGTGTTGTAACTCGCGTCCGTCATTTCGCTCTTAAGCGCGGCAAGAGCCTTTGACCATATAACAGATGCCGATAACAAAGATTGCCTCCCAACCGTTGCGAAAACACCGGAGCATCGTCAAAACAGTGCCCGGGTGCTTTTGCACAATGAATATTACCCGTATTTAAGCCTGATACCGATCATCGCCTGCTTGGTTTCGGCATTTCGACGCGGAACGCATTAATGCGGAACGCAGTACGCACGGTGCAGCAAAAGCATTAATACAAAGCGTGACAAATGAAGCATTGCTTTCATAGGGTGGACTAATATAATAACAAATTTGCAAAGATTTCGCAAGGCTTCATTGTGGATAATTTTTTCCGATTTGTACCGTTTTTTAAAAAAGCACCAGATATTGTGGAAAAAACGAGCATTATATTAGATATACTTAAAAAAAGAGAATAATATTCGAAATTTGCGGTAAAAAACGAGTTTGGGCAGGCATTTCCCGGGAAATATCTTTCGGATTCCGTGTGCCGCCGCGGTGCCGTGCGGTTAGATGCGTCTTGAAACAGCCTGTTCACAAAATGTTTACAAAAAATTTAATTTCGGTACTTTCCAACAAGCTGCAATTGGTGTATAATAACTCCAAATCCGGTAAATTTCACAGATTCCTCCAATCGGCGCGTTGATTTCTGCAATCAGCATGGTGATTTCTGTAATCAGCATGGTGATTTCTGTAATCAGCATGACGCCGTGAGCGGAACAAAAATCGGAAAGGATGAAAAAATGGAAAGAAAAACAAATAAAAAAGCAGCGCGCTGCCTGTCATTATCCTGCTTGCGGTCATCATTGCGGCGGGAGTGGCTGCGTTCTTTTTGCTGAGAGGCGAAAAGTTCCTCGGCGGAAGGAAGGATATTACGATTACCGAAGCGGTAACGACAAACACGAACGGAATCACCGATCCGGAGCTTGGAAATCCGGATTGGATTGAGCTGTGCAATCCGACGGATGCGGCAATGGATATTTCAAACTATGCCCTCGGAGTCGGCAATGAGGAGGGCGGAAGGTTCATCTTCCCTTCAGGCACAACGATCGCGGGCAAAGGCTATCTGCTTGTTTACTTTAAGGATCGCGGAGTTTCAACAACAGGAAAACTTGTTGCAGGCGGCGATCTTGCGGCGGCGGGAGAGACCGTGACGCTTTACAACACTGCGGGAGAGGTTGTCCATAAGGTTGATATTCCCGAACTTCCGGCGAATATTTCTTATGCCATGGATTCCGCGGGTCATTTCGGCTACGCAAAAGTTCCGACACCCGGAGCGGAAAACAGCACTGCAATTTCCAAAACACTTGACGGAGCGCAAAACATCGAAGCTCCGAAATCACTCATCGTAAATGAAGTTCTGCGCGGCGAGAACGGCTTTGTTGAGGTTCGCAACAATTCCTCAAAGACGATTCAGCTTCATGACTTCTACCTTTCCGACAATGCGGACAAGGTCAACAAGTGGCGGTTTCCGCAGCAGACGCTTGAACCCGGTGCGCTTGCGGCTGTAAACCTTTGCGGTTCCGCGTATGCAGGCTCTGCAACGGCGGACGGTGAAGAGGGAAAACTGCTCTTCAATGCCAACTTCAAGCTTAACACCGAGGAAAACACCGTTTATATTGCGGGTTCCGGCGGGAATATAATCGATACATTCACCTTTGATATGAATATGCCCGGCGCGGTTGCGGCAGTACGCACGGCAAAGGGCGTTGAATACACAGGCACGGCAACAAAATGTGCCGAAAACAGTGATTCCACATTTGCCGAGATCACATGGACGGATATGGATTCAAGCGACGTGCTGAGAATCAACGAATTCCTGCCGAAAAACAAATTCGATATTACAGACGGCGACGGTGACCGCAGCGAGTGGGTTGAGCTTTACAACAGCGGAAGCGAGCCTGTTTCGCTCCTCGGCTACTATCTTTCGGACAACAGCGCAGAGCGCGACAAGTGGGCATTGCCCGATATCACTCTCGGCGGCGGTGAGTATTTGATCGTTTTCCTTTCCGGCAAGGACAGGACGGACGGAGAAATGCACGCCTCGTTCAGCATTTCCGACACTGATGAAGGCATATTCCTTTCAAACTACAACGGAATGCGTTCCGACAGCCTGCTGCTTCCTTCCGAATTGAGCGAGAATGTTTCAATCGGCAGAGGGGAAAACGGCGAGGTTCTGTATTATGCGCGTCCGACACCTGCGGCAGCAAACACGGCGGCAGGTTTTGCGGAACCCATGGGAGTGGGGGGGTTCAACCCCTCCTCCGTTTACATCAACGAAGTTTGCGCGGTAACAACACCGCGCAGCGGGGAGATGGACTGGGTCGAATTCTATAACGGCGGCGATGAAAGCGTAACGCTCACAGGCTGGCATATCAGCGACAGCAAGCGTGAACTGCAAAAGTTTGAGCTTCGTTCATTACGGTTCCCGCAAAGGGTTATGCGGTGCTCAGCTGCTCCGGCAGCATTTCC
>ENA-OQCO01000460-OQCO01000460.1-human-gut-metagenome-genome-assembly--contig:-NODE-460-length-22231-cov-2.056325_pt1 | contig 22231 bp, 24 predicted proteins | sample MGYA00242500_ERZ504582 | MGnify/ENA primary metagenome ERZ504582 (study PRJEB26092, sample SAMD00036346) | human gut metagenome | host: Homo sapiens | study: EMG produced TPA metagenomics assembly of...
CGCCGCAATAGACAAGAATAAGAAAAATCCCTCTGAAATCGTTGATTTCAGAGGGATTTTGGTCCGAGTGAGGTGACTTGAACACCCAACCTCGACATCCCAAACTTATTGAGAACACTTTTTCTGCTCATTTATAGCAGTTTTTTGTGCTTTTTAATTTGTTTTACTTACTCTTTGACGCTCTTATCTCCGCTGTTTCCGGGTGTTCCAGAGCCGTATGTGGTAATCTATGTGGTCAAAAACGCTTCCCGCCCGGTTTCCGGTGAAGATTCACCGGTGCCGGACGGGAAGCGTTTCTCATTGCTGTTGGCTGCATTGTAACTCTGAGCAGGCAGTTGTGCAAGTTGTTTCTGCGCAAACGGCAGCTCAAAGGTTGAGCCGCTATAGACAAAGAATAACCTCACGCATTTGCCTTCTGGAGATAGAACTCACTCTCCGCAACTCGTGTCACAAAATCATATTCCAGCCGTGTTGCCTTTGAGGGCGAAATATTATAGCGCTTAAACACAGAACGAAAATATGCGAAGAACGCTCTGTCCTCCTCTGTCATCGGGGCAACCCAGCCGTTCTCGGCACCATGGGCTTCGATTTCCGCTAACTCTGCCATACGCTCTTTATCCATGTTAGTTGCTCCTTTCGGTGAACTTTCGCCTGCCCTCAGCGGGAATCGTTTTGGATTACCTGAATTGTAACTCTAATGGTGGGGGTGTGCAAGTGGTTTTCTGGGAGGTAGCAACGCGAAGTGTGTGATGTCACAGACAAGGAACACCAGTAACAGCCATTGCATTCCCGTAATTCGGGCGATATTTTAAGGGAATGCGCACCGAGGTAAGGGAAAGTATCTGCGCCCTGCGAGGAAAACACTGTTGACTTTCGTCGTAATTTTATCATGAATATTTTTCGATTGGCACTCAAAGCGAGGACTTTCCGCAGGGCGGACAAGACCGAATCTTCCTTGCCTGACGAGTGGCACACTCTCTCTGTTCTGTTTCAAGTGCATCTAAAAGACCCTGCCAAAAATTTGAATTCAGTTCATGCTCTGCGTAATCTTCAAGATGCCGCCTAATCTCATCGGCAGCCAGTACGAGAAACTTATCATCCAGAAGCTGAATGTGACGCTTGATATAATCAGCGACTACCATGGGCATACAAGTATTCCTGCCCATCGCATACCGCATTGTCGACAGCAGGATCAAGCGAAAGTCAGAGTCGCAGATCGGGGCGAGCAGATCCTGAGGGAACAGCAGAAACTCTTTGCCATTATTCATGCATACGCGCAGCGGTCGCTGTTCTTCCGTTACCAGATTCATTAGACTGTTAGCTTGATCCTTCAGCTCATCAATGGTGATCGATTCGTAGTTCTGAAATGAGTTTACTTCATAATTCATCATGTGACCTCCAATCAGTTTGTCCTCACAATGAGGTGTTGGCATTGTAGCTCTGACTGCCCAGAGGTTCAACTGTTTCTTTTGGGACTCGAAAAGAAATCCAATAGGGTTGGAATTCGTGCGAATTTATCATTTTCTTGCTTTTCCTGCCCAAATGTGCTATCATTATAAACAACGCTGTCAAGTGTTGGAATAGGCCTTGGCAGTATGGCTGCAATAGCCCGAATGCTCTGCCAAGCGGCAGAGCATTTTTCGTATATCGGTACGGAGGAGATATTTATGTCTGTGAGTTATAAAAAACTCTGGAAGCTACTCATCGATAAGGACATGAAGAAAAAAGACCTATGTGAAAGGGCGGGTATCAGCCCAGCATCAGTTACCAAGATGGGACGGAACGGACATGTTACCACGGAGATACTCGTGAAGATTTGTGCGGCACTGGATTGTAGAATTGAGGATATTGTGGAGATTGTACCGGATCATAATTAAATTGCCTTTACCGATATATACCGGGGGGGGATACTGTATGCCAATTACATTTTCAGAACAATTCAATATCTCTAAAGAAGTCCTTGAAATAACTGGCGTATTTGATGTCATTCTTGATATTGACACCAGAGTTTTCATAGACCCTGCACTTTTGGAGTTATGCACTGAACCTGAGTTTCTGGATGCACGCAAAAAGGTTGAAAAGTACTTTTCTGACATTATAACATTACTCAGACATTCCAAAAGCCAAACTGATATGTATAGAAAACGTGCAGAGAGGATGTTAACGTTTACGGAACTGTCTGGTACATGTTTTGGATACTCTCAAAACGGAACCGGTGGAAACGCAATCGGCTCAGTACTTAGAAAAACGATTTTGAACACTATACAAGATCTTATGACTGAAGGAGATACGGATCCGGTATTGTTTGAATTGTTAGGAGTATTTCAAGAAGGAATTGGCTGCGATCGCGTAAGCGATCTAATAACATTTATTCTCCGTGAGGATATGCTAAAATATACACAGCGCGTGACTGAATTTGCTGGAGTCGATTCGCTTTCGGTTAGTTTCGGACACAAAATATATAAAACGTGTAGAAATCCTTACAACAACAAACCGCTTCTGCTCTTACCTTCTGCTATCCTTAGTCCATTACCTATAGCGGATACTTTTGATGATATTGACTGGATTTGCCAAGAGAATGAGCGAGTTCGGGAGGAAATCAACAGTTACTTTGATTTGGGAAAGAAAACAAAACTTCATAAGTCTCAAATCCTTACTTTGATGCGTAACAGTACGAGCTTTCGAACCGCTCTTATAGCTGCTTATAAAGCAACTCCTAAAAGGGTGTATGATTTTTTTGAAGATCCAGCTGGCGAATACGTGTGGCTTTCTGCTGCAAGAGAGTATACCGAAAAATATCCACTATCTCTCTCACAAGTACCACTGGAAACCAGTGATGACGTCCTAACTATAGCAAAAACGATCTGTAATCAATTCAAGACTTTAGTCGAAGACAACGGACTTTCTAAGCTTCTTTATAATTCAAATGGAACGCCCAAACATGAATCAGCGGCGCAGTTACTTTTTTATGGTATTGCCGATTCATATTGTGACGCGAATAACATTGATCTTACAAAAGAAGGAAACAACGGGAGAGGTCCTGTCGATTTTAAATTATCGAGGGGAGCAACTGATAAAGTCATTGTCGAAACAAAACTGACTTCAAATCCTCAATTACGACACGGAATTGAAATTCAACTTCCAATATACATGAAACAAGAGAAAACTAAACAGGCAATTTATTTGATTATCGATAATGGACATCCTAGGGCATTAGAACATTTTATTGCCTTCTACAACGAGTTGGACAAAGAGATAAAAAGAAAAATATCTTATTTTATTATTGATGCTACTATGCGACCCTCTGCAAGCAAAGCCTAACCACTTGCTTGATGGGGATGCTTTGCTCTGCAATAGATAAATGTACTGTACATGAAGAGGAAAAGTTTTTTCAACGAGGAGAAAACTCTATGTTACATCCCGGCCTATACGAACAAGTCATCAACAACGCCTTGACGGGCGAGCTTGCGGAGATTCCGGAGGCCCGCAAGTCTGTTGCGCCCATTGACAAGGTGGAAGCCTCCAAGGTGCTGGCGCAGTATCTGGCAGATGTGGTTCAAAAGGGCTTGGATAACGTGCTGGACAACGGCGGGGATATTTCTGCCCAGATCGGGCTGACCAACCAGATCGTTGATCTCATTCAAAATACAACGAAAGAAGCTGACTTTGCCGCGCTGGGCGTTGACCGGCGGGCAGAGCAGCTTCTTGCGCTTTTACGGGAGACCGACCCGCGGCTGGCGGTGGGGAAAACGGCGGCGGACATAGAGCGCCCAGAGACATCCATCGCACAAAGCTCACTTTTCACCGGGGCTGTGCATGAGCCACAGATGTTTACCGAGCTCAAAAAGGAAATCGTCTCGGCCGACCGGATCGACATGCTGGTGTCCTTCATCAAATGGAGCGGTCTGCGGCTCATCATGGACGAGCTGCAGGAATTCACGCAAAACGGTGGCGAGCTCCGCATTATTACCACTTCCTACATGGGCGCAACGGATGTGAAAGCCATCGAGGAACTTCGCCAGCTGCCCAATACGCACATCAAGGTCAGCTACAACACCAAGACGACCCGCCTCCACGCCAAGGCATATATTTTTACCGCGAAACCGGCTTCACGACGGCATATGTTGGCTCGTCCAACCTGTCCAATGCGGCACTGACCAGCGGCCTTGAATGGAACACCAAGGTAACGAAACGCGACTTGCCCGAAACCATTGACAAGATCGCCGCTACCTTTGAGTATTACTGGAATGACCGCGAATTTGAATACTACGCAGAGGATCAGAAAGAGCGCTTGGCACGGGCATTGAAGGAGGAAAAATATTTCGACACCAACAATGCCGACGTCTACACCATGGACATCAATCCCTATTCTTACCAGCAGGAGATTTTGGACAAGCTGGAGGCAGAGCGCACTGTCCGTGGCTATACGCGCAATCTGGTGGTGGCGGCCACCGGTACCGGCAAGACGGTCATCTCTGCACTGGATTACAAGCGTTTCCACAAGCAGAATCCGAATCTGCCCTGCCGCCTGCTCTTTGTGGCGCACCGAGAGGAAATCCTCAAGCAGAGCTTGTACACCTTCCGCGCCGTGCTCAAGGACGCAAACTTTGGTGAGCTGTTTGTGGGCAGCTATAAGCCGGAGAGCATCGACAACTTGTTTCTGTCCATTCAGACCTTCAACTCACAGAGCTTCACGGAAAAGACGAGTCCCGATTTTTACGATTACATCATCGTGGACGAATTCCACCATGCCGCTGCACCGACTTATCAGAAGTTGTTGTCCTACTACCAGCCGCGCATCCTGCTGGGCTTGACCGCTACTTCGGAGCGTATGGACGGCAAGAGTATCCTGCCGTACTTCCATAACCGCATTGCAGCGGAGATCCGTCTGCCGGAAGCCATTGATCGAAAGCTCCTGTGCCCGTTCCAATATTTTGGCGTTACCGATACGGTGGATCTGGATGCGCTCAAATGGTCTGCCGGTGGCTACCAAAAGAGCGAGCTGGAGCACATCTACACGTTCAGCGGGGCGGTTGCCAACCGCCGTGCCGACCATGTGGTGACGGCACTGCTGAAATATGTGACGGACATTGACGAGGTGAAGGGCCTCAGCTTCTGTGTGACGGTAGATCACGCGGAATTTATGTGCCGTTATTTTAACGACCACAACATCCCGTCCATGTGCCTCACCGGGCAATCTTCGGACGAGGAAAGAGCGGCGGCCAAGCAGCGCTTGGTGTCCGGTGAGATGCGGTTCATCTTCGTCGTGGACATCTACAACGAGGGCGTAGATATTCCGGAAGTCAATACGGTTCTGTTCCTGCGACCCACGGAGTCGTTGACGGTTTTCTTGCAGCAGCTGGGACGCGGTCTGCGTCTATCCGAGGACAAGGAATGCCTGACCGTGCTGGACTTCATCGGTCAGGCGAATAGAAAATACAATTTTGAGGATAAGTTTGCGGCGCTGCTGTCGAATACCACCCGCAGCGTGAGCCGGGAGATCAAGGACGGTTTTGTGTCCGTCCCCAAGGGCTGCTATATCCAGCTGGAGAAGAAGGCGGCCAAATACATTTTGGAGAATATCCGCGCATCCTATGGCAATACGGCTGGGTTGGTGGCTCGTGCAGCCTCCTTCACGGAGGACAGCGGGCTGGAGTTGACGCTTAAAAATTTCTTGGATTACTACCATCTTGACCCACGGGCGATCTACAAGTTTTCCTCCTTCTCTCGCATTTGCGCCAGAGCGGATGCCATCGAGGACTTTTCGGAGCCGCTGGAGGACATCCTGACCAAAGCGTTTGCAAAGCTTGCTGTGGCTGATTCCCGCCGCTGGATTTCGTTTCTGTTGGATGTTCTTCCGCGTTTGGATAACCTTGATTTTGCAGCGCTTCCGGATGCGGAAAAGCGGATGATGCAGATGTTTTACATCACCGTCTGGGGTAAGGCTGTGGAGGACTGGTACGACGAAGAGGTGCTTAGTAACCTCTATGCCCTGTCTGACAGCACAGTTCTGCTCGGTGAGCTCTTGGAGCTGCTGCGCTATCGCTTCGAGCAGATCGACTTTATCGACGAGCCGGTTGATCTGGGCTTTGACTGTCCTCTGGATCTGCACTGCACCTATACCCGCGACCAGCTCTTGGTGGCGCTGGACTTTATGAAGCCGTCCACCGTTCGTGAGGGCGTGAAGTGGCTGCCGGAGAAAAGCATCGATGTATTCTTTGTGACGCTGAACAAGGCGGACAAGGACTACTCGCCAACCACCATGTACAACGATTATTCCATCAATGAGAGCTTATTTCATTGGCAGAGCCAGAGCACCACGGCGGAGAATTCGCCCACCGGTCAGCGCTATATCCACCACAAGGAACGCGGCAGCAAGGTGCTGCTGTTTGTGCGTGAGTTTAAGTCGGATCGTGTGACCGGCGGTGCGGAGGCGTACACCTATCTGGGCACGGCGAACTACGTGAAGCACGAGGCAGCAGGCCGATGAACATCACCTGGCAGCTGGACCGCCCGATCCCGGCGAAGTTCTTGAAGAAGACAAATAAGTTGGTAGTGGGCTGATTAAATTCGCACAGGAACGCCATAACGAACTGGAACAAAAAGACCGTTGTGGATCAGAACCCAATCATTCATATATTCCAGGCGAACATCGAGCCAGCGCCCATCCAGCCAACATGCAAAGCAGTCTCCACAGTGAAGCCCGCCATATAGTGTCCCCGTATCGAATACGATATCTGGCTATCCTGATTCCAAATTAATCGTCCAATCATAATTGTCGTCTCCTGTAGGAGGAAGGTTCATGAAGTTTTTTGAAGCGGTTCCTGGTGAGCTTTTTTCACCTTTGGCCTCGCCCAACCGCGCACTATACGCAGATGCTCTGGATGTGCTGTACACCGCATACCGTGAAAACCTTAAAATACGCGAAGACACGCTGTATTCTATGCTCCGCAGCAGATTGGAGCAGCAACTGGCGGATGCTACGTTTGAAGGGGAAGATATTGACGAGGATGAGCTGCGGGATATCTCCGGCCGTGCACGCTTTTTGATTCGGAAGCTCTGCGGTAAAGGCTGGTTTGAAAAGGAACGGGGTGACGATTTTGAGGAGTATATTACCGTCCCAAGTTACAGCAGCCGGCTGCTGGAGCTGTTTCACCAGCTCCGGGATGATCGTCCTGCTCGCGGATTTTCCTATGTGTTTGGTACCTACTCTGCTCTGAGGTCGCCAATGAGAGCGAAAGCGTTTACGATAAGATGGCCGCAATTTACAGTGCCTATGATAACACCAGTGCTCTCATAAATTTGTTGCAAATGGTCTATCACAATGTGAAGCATTATTTTCAGATGCAGATAGATATGCAGGACGTCAATCAGGTATTGGCCTCTCACTTCAACGAGTTTGGACAGAAAGTAGTTGAGGCATACATACGACCGTTGAAAATTAAGGACTCCGTCCCAAAGTATCGCGTTCCAATTCAATCTGTTTTGAGAAGCTGGGCTGAGGATGATGCTCTGCTGCTTGCCATGGCGAACGCAGCTTTGCAGGATAAACGAGGAGATACAGTGGAAAACTGCCGTTCCGATCTGCTGCAAAAGATTTTCTGGATCGACGAGCGATATGACAATATAGAGCATGACTATCTCGATGAAATAGATGCGCAGGTTCGCCGCTATACGAGAGCAGCAACGCAAAAGGTAGAAAACCTGACAAATCGCGATCAAAATGTTCGGGGAAACTTGAATGTACTGCTCACGGCATTGTCGCGCAATCGACGCGCCGGTGATTTAGTAGACCGGATACAACCGGTATTTCAGCTTTATGAGCAGTCATTCCTTTCTGAAAAAAGCTTGTGGTATCGAAAGCGCCCCGAAAAACGGACAAGAGCTGCCACGGTTCTTATTCAGGAAACGGCTTCCGATGCAGATGCGGCCGCGCAGGCCGCACAGCTGCTGCGTTCCGAATATGGCGCGCGGCCATTGCCGCCTATGTGCAGGGATGGTTGGGGGATGCAGATGTTCGCTACTCCAAAGATTTAAACATTAAGGATGATAAATCCTACATCATGAGTTTGCTGGCTGTATTGACCAGCGGAGATTCTGCCGCAGGCTATCAGATCAAAGAGCTGGGCGGCTCGTTTCATGAAAATGGCTATTCCATCCCTCAGATGCAGATTCGACGGAAGGAGAAGAAAAATGGATTTTGACTTCATTCGTAGTGCGACCTCCAAGGAATTAGAACAGTTCAAGTCCGTTTGCAACCAGCTTCTTAGCCGGACTTATATTGTGCGAACACTGTTTCGGCCGGGCAAAGGAAGGGTGAATAACCCGGATTATACGTTTTTATCTCTGCATTACGAAGCGGTGCAAGAATATCTTAGTCTGCTGGATTGGGATCTGCGCAAAGATGATTTAAACGGCTATTTCTATGTAATCAATACGGACGAAGCGAACCGCTGCAACCTGAACAAAAAAGAAACGGCCATTCTCCTTGCCCTACGCATGATTTATGAAGAAAATCAGGAACAACTCGGTCTGGAGCAGGATGCCGTTTGTACCGTGCGTGATGTTTTAGAAAAGGTCGTCACGGATTACGCAATCCTTCCAGCAAAGCCCAATATGGACGAAGTGAAGCGTGCGTTGACATTGCTGGAAAATCACTCGATTATTCAGCGGATTGAGGGAAAGTTCAATCAGAGCGGTTGTAAATTTTCCATATTACCGACCGTGTTGGCTGCAGTCTCCAGTGAAAAGCTGAACGATGTTGTGTCTGTGCTACGGAAGGAGGGCGATACCGATGAAGAAACTGAAGAAGATCCTGCTGATTAATTGGCTGTATTTCAGCAAAGAGATCATCGAGGTAGGTGATATTAATTTCTTGACTGGAAAAAACGGTGCGGGAAAATCCACGGTAATTGATGCCCTTCAAATCGTTCTATTGGGAGAAACAAATGCCCGCAACTTTAATCAGGCTGCCAATGAAAAGTCTCAGCGCACGCTGGACGGTTATTTGCGGGCAGATATGGATGAAAATAACCCGTATTCCCGCCGGGGAAAAGATTTCTCCAGCTACATTGCTTGTGAGTTCCAAGATGACGTAGTGGGCAGCAGTTTTGTCACGGGCGTTGTTTTTGATTGCCGCAGTGACGGAAGCAGGCAGGAACGCTTTTTCATTTGTGTGGGAACGCTGCCCGAGAACGGCTTTGTTGAAAATGGAGAGGCTATGGAGATTCCTGCGCTGCGCCGTTTTTTGAAGCAGAATTACGTTAAGGCGGAGATCTATGACACGCAGAAGGAATATCGCAGGAATGTGCTGTCAAGATGGAATGTGCACAATGAGCAGGTCCTTCGAATGATGAAAAAGGCGGTATCCTTCCGCCCTATCGTGGATATCCAGAAATTCATTACCGAGAACATCTGCGACATACCGGAGAAGCCTGATATCGAGGCCATGCAGCAGAATATCCGGGATTATAAACGCCATGAAATGTTGGCACAGCGGCAGGAGGAGAAACTGACTGCTTTACAGGAGATAGGCAGACTCTATCGTGAAATGAATCAGGCCATTGACCGCTGGCGGGTGCAATCATTTTTGGTACTTTGGTCCAAAAAAGAAATGGAACAAGCCCAAATTAACCGATTTGAGCTTGAAAAGAGAGACAGTACCACAGAATTAGCCGCAATTGAAAAGAGTATCATGACGATCTCTGATCGAATCACACAGAAAGAGAACCGCAGGCGCGAACTTGACTTGGCCTGCGCGCAGAGCAGTGTGTTTCAGGAGGAAGAAAAACTCCGCAATCGGAAGCAGGCGCTGCTGGATGAGCAAAAAAGGCTGACGCAGGACCTCCAATCCTTGGCAATGGAAATAAAAAGGGAATCCCTTCAGCTGAATGGTCTGTGCGACGCAATCTTGAAACAAGATGCAGAAGGAGTCCTCGTGCCTGTGCAGGAAGCGGCCGAAAGCGTTCTGAAGGCTTATTCGCTTTTTACATCCGGAAGCTATGAGATATTCTCCTATTCATCGGCACCTTTTGAGAGCGCCCAGCAGGCAGCGGCTGAGCTTGCTAAGACCATCCGAGATGCGCTGCACAAAGCGGAAGATCGTCTGGCGGAGTTGAAGGAGGAGCAGGACCAAAAACGCACTGTCCTCGCAAATCTCCGAAAGGACATTAAAGACTATCCGCGAGGTCTACTGCAATTGAAGGCCCGCTTGGAATCTGAGCTGAACAGCCGGATCGGCAGTCCTGTGAGAATAGATATTCTTGCGGATGTCCTGGAGCTTGCGGACGAACGGTGGCGCGGAGCCGTGGAGGGATATCTCAATGCGCAGAAGTTTTATCTGCTGGTTGATCCGGCGTATTATAAAAGCGCCTTATTGATCTTTGACAGGATCAAAAAAGAGTTCGGCTTTGCATCGTTTGGACTGGTGGACATTGGTAAGCTGCGTGAACGAGAAACGATCCGCCCGCGCGATGACAGCCTTGCCAGAAAGGTGGATACTGATAACAAGCTGGCGCGCAGCTATATTGACTATCTGTTGGGGCGCGTCGTATGTTGTGAAAAAGCTGAACAGCTGCGCAATTTCAAAACCGCTATTACAGCAGACGGACTGCTCTACCAGGGATATGTTGTCCGTTCGATTCGTCGTGAGCTGATGGATGACGCATTTATTGGCCGTTATGCGGTAAGTCTGCGTGTATCTCGATTGGAAGAGGAGTTAACGCAGATTGAAGACCAGCTGCGTTATTGGAATCCTATCCGTCAGCTTTTGTCACAGTCAAAAGAACCGTTATTTACGCACTTTTTTGTCCAAAATACCGTGGCAGAAAAGCAAAAAGCATACCTGCACGGCATGGAGATCGCCAATGAACTGACCGATATCGATGATCAGCTTTCAAAACTGGATCTTTTGTGGCTGGACGAACAGCGCCGCACAATTGCTGCGCTCGGGGACGAAATCATAGCGCTGAATAAAGAAAAAGAGCAGAAAGGAATTCAGATCGGCCAGCACAAGGAACGTATTCGCCAGTTGGACTATGAGGTGCTGCCGGATCATTACCAGCAGCTATCTTATATGGAAGACCGCCTGCAAGATGAATTCCCTGTTGAATATCAGGAAAGCATCGGTCTTCCCAGATATCAGCAGGAGCTCGCCCGCCTGAAACGCGCAGACATCGTCCATAAGAACTTCAGCAGCCGTTTGGAGCAGAGCGTAAAGGAACAGGATACTGCCCGGAAAAAGCTTTTCATTGCACGTAGGGAGTATACGGACCGGTTTAAGCCATGTTCCTTCCGTGTGGAAGCCATGGATAATGATGAGTTTGAATCGGAGCGGAGGCTCTTGGAGGAAAGTGAGCTGCCCAAATACCGGGAAAAGATCAACGCTGCCCGAGAGAGTGCGATGGAACAGTTCCAGAATGATTTTCTGGCCAAATTGAAGTCCAGCATCGACCAAGTGCAGGATCAGGTGAAGAATCTAAATCGCGCACTGCGTCAGGCTCAATTCGGAACGGACAGTTATCAGTTCCGTGTGGAGCGTAATCCGGATTATGCAGAGTATTATGACATGATTATGGATCCGGAGCTTATGGAAGGCGATGTAGGGTTGTTCGCACGGCCTTTCCAGGATAAATATGGCCAGCTGATAGGGAAGCTGTTCAGCCAGATCACTACGGCGGATGATACACAGTTAAATGCGAGAAAACAAAGCGAGCTGCAGGAAAATATCCAACGATATACCGATTTTAGGACATACCTGAAGTTTGACCTGGAAACCACGGATCAAAACGGAACAAAGCAGCTGCTTTCTCAGACCTTGAACACAAAGTCCGGCGGTGAAACACAGACTCCGTTTTATATTGCGGTTCTGGCTTCCTTCGCTCAGCTCTACCGTGTGAACGATACATCCAGTTTCGGCAACACCGTCCGATTGGCAGTGTTTGATGAGGCATTTAACAAAATGGATAGTGATCGCATTATTGAGAGCGTCCGTCTCCTGCGAAGGATGGGCTTGCAGGCCATTATCTGTACACCGCCGGATAAGGTTTCGGATATTATGCCGATTGCAGACCGTACGCTGCTGGTAAACAAGGACAAATACATAATGCATATTCTGCCCTTTGGCAAGGAGATTGCTCAGTGAAAAACCAGAAGATCATTCTAAACCGCCTATTGAATAAATATGAAAACAGTAAGCATCTCCTCAATCCTGGAACATCGCTCAGAAGAGTTATGCTAAAAGTGGAAAAGAAAGACTTTCCTGAGTATATCTACGAAGATGCTGTGATACGGGATGCTTATAACGAAGCAGCCTTGGAACTTGAAAAGAAGCACTTGGTGCAGCTCGAGTGGGTGAAAGGCCGCCCGGTACTTTCGGCTATTGTGTTGCGCTTGGATCAGATCTCGCAGTGCTATGCTTTTGCCGAAAGAATGCATCCCAAGGTGCGAGCAAGTCAGATTATTCAGCTGATAGACGGCGGCCTGAAGGATGTTGCGATTCCCTGGATTATAGCATGGAAGGTAGATGTTTGCAGATCGGCAGCAGAGCAACTGAAAATTCCTGTCTTCTGCAAAACGGACGATACTCCATTGCAGGACCTGCTCTGCGCTTTCCGTGAGTATTCTGCTCTGTCCGGCAGTATAACGATGCGCGCATTCAGCAGCAAGTGCTTTTCCGATACCAAATACTTTGAGCGAAATGTGCGGGATCTGTTTTTGCGGATCGCAAGAAAATACGATGCAGATTTAGCGATTCCTGCGATGAAAATGAATTGGGCGAAAGAGAACAGCTGGCATACTTGGGTATCTATGCTCGCCCGGAGTTATACGAGCTTGCAGGAAACTGTCTGGTTCGAACAGAACAGGGAACTATCTGTATTGGTGCCGCACCATACGGTTTGGCCTTACCCAGCACTTTGATCGATTCTATTACAGCAATCGACTTGACGGCAATTCAATGCATCACATTCATTGAGAATAAAACCAATTACGATGAATATGTGATGTCCGAAAAACAGCCGGGAGAGTTGGTGATCTATCACGGCGGATTCCTTAGTCCCCAAAAACGAAAGATGGTTACATTGATCGCTCATGCGGCAGCGAAAGGCGCTAAAGTGCGATTTTGGGCAGATATCGATGCGGGCGGTTTCCGAATGTTCGACAACTTGCAGAAGCTAATTTCTTCTGTGCTGCCCATGCGTATGTCAGGTGAACTTGTTGAAAAATTTTACGAACATGGTCTTATGCGCTCCAAAGAATACTTATCTGAGTTGGAAGCAGATTTAAAAAGCGGGAGATACTTACTGTTCAAAGATGCTATTGAAAAAATCCTAAGCTATGGCGTTACAATCGAGCAGGAGACGTTTTTGAACTGATTAGGGAAACATATTTACGCAGGGGATTGGATGTGCATCTACCGCTAAAATGCGGCTGATGGGCACAGCTATAATCCAGTGCGAATGTGCGGGGACAACCCATAAGTCAACAGCTCGCATTCTCAAGTGAAAGGATTGCCTATGGACGCACGAAAGCACTTAATCATCATAAAAGGAAAAGACCAGACGGACTCGGTCGCGAGCTTTCAGTTCCATGACGGGAAGTGCGAGGTCGTCTATACCAGTGCGCCCAATAAGTCGTACAGCTTTCAGAGCAGCAATGTGGAGATCCTACCCCTGCAAAAGAAGATCGACCCTGCGCAGGTGATTGTCACCGTAAACGGGCAAACCATCAGCGGAATTGATGAGATTCTCGACTTCGGTGGGTATTATCGTATTGTCCGCAACGGAAAGAGAGATTTTTCATTTCGTAGGATGAAGTGCAGTTCCAGCAGAATTGCCTGACAGACGGTACAAATCAAGAAATATTCCAGTATTTCAAAGAAACTGCCGCGGCAATTAGCCTTGAGGTGGAAGGCATCAACATCCTAAGCATGCAGTACGATAAGATCAAGCAGGTCAGCGAGGATACCGTGCTGGCAAGCTATCTTGCACCGCAGAAGGAAGTCAAAGTACCACAGATGCCGGAGGCGGTGATCTATCCGTTTGGCTTGAACCGGAGTCAGAAGCTGGCGGTGGAGCGGGCGCTTTCCTCCAAAATCAGCATCATTCAGGGACCTCCGGGGACAGGAAAAACGCAGACGATTCTAAATATCATTGCCAATGTGGTTCGGAGCGGGAAGACCGTGGCGGTCGTATCCAACAATAATTCTGCAACACACAATGTGGCGGAAAAGCTGGAAAAGAAGAATGCCTCTTTTCTGACTGCGTTTCTCGGAAGCCTTGCCAACAAGCAAAAGTTCCTGGAGAATCAAACTGGCGCCTATCCGAATATGAGTGATAGGGAGATGCCCACAGAGGAACGGCAGCAGTTGGATCAAGAGACGACCGCGCTTTCCCAGGAGCTGAACGAAATGCTCAACGCCAAGAACCGCATTGCGGAAATTGAGCAGGAATTTTTGCAGCTGAATCCGGAACAGCACTATTTCGAGGAATATTACGCGACTTATAGCGACGCACCGACAGAGAGCCTGGACAAACTGTCCTCGCAGAAGATTCTTGCACTTTGGATGGAATTTGAACAGCACGCAGAACATGAGAGCCACTTAGGCCTTTTGCAAAAACTCTCCATCATGTTCCGGTTCAATCGCAATGCACTCAAATTGTTCCTCCGTTCTCCAGAGCTTGTTATTCCCTATTTGCAAAGTCAGTTCTATTCCGTAAAGAGGCGGGAACTGGAGGCTGAAAAGCAGGAATTGAACCGCAAGCTGGAACACTACGCTTTTGACGCAAAGATGGATGAGCTTACCCAGAAGTCTCTGCGGCTGTTCCGGGCGGAACTGGCGACGCGGTATCACTGGCAAAGTGACAGACGGCGTTTTGAAAAGAATGATTTCCGCCGGAATTCCGAAGAGTTTACCCGCGAGTATCCGGTGGTGCTTAGCACGACCTATTCCATCAAAGGAACGCTGAGCATCGATCATATCTACGATTACTTGATCGTGGATGAAGCCTCACAGGTCGATTTAGCCACAGGGGTGCTGGCATTTTCCTGTGCGCGGAATATCGTGATTGTCGGGGACTTGAAGCAGCTCCCCAATGTGCTGACGGAGGATGACATTCGCACCAGCGATGCCATTTGGCAAAAGCATTCCTTGGATGAGCGTTATCGCTTTTCTACCCACAGTTTGCTGTCCTCTGCATTGGAAATATGGCGGGATGCACCTGTTACGCTGCTGCGGGAACACTACCGCTGTCACCCGAAGATCATCAATTTCTGCAATCAGAAGTTCTACCACGGACAGCTGATCGTTATGACAAAAGACCATGATGAGCCGGATGTGTTGACCATGTACCGGACGATTGCCGGTAATCACGCCCGCGGCATCTTAACCAGCGCCAGATCGATGTCATCCAGCAGGAGGTGCTTCCTCGGCTGCATCAGCAGAATTTCCAGAGCATCGGCATTATCACGCCGTATCGGGATCAGGTAACAGCCATTCGTAAGCAACTGGGAGATACTTACGAGGTGGACACTGTTCACAAGTTTCAGGGGTGGGAACAGGATGCCATCATTCTAACTTCGGTCGACAATGTCATCACAGATTTCGTGGATGATCCTCATATGCTGAATGTGGCGGTTTCCCGCGCGGTTCATTCGCTGGCGGTGGTCACATCGCAGGACCCACGCAATGACCAGACCAACTACGGCGACCTAACGCGGTACATCGAATATAACAATTTTGAGGTTATCCAGAGCCAGGTCTACTCCGTATTCGATATGCTCTATCAAGGCTATGCCGAACAGCGCAGGGCTTACCTACAAAAACATAAGCGGATATCGGAATACGATTCCGAGAATCTCATGTACTCTGTGATTCAAGAGGTGTTGTCTGAGGAGGCGTTTTCCTCTATCGGTTGTGCAGTGCATGTTTCTCTTGCGACACTGGTGAAAGACTATGAACCGCTGACAGAGGAAGAACGCCAATATGCCCGCAATCTGTTGACCCATGTGGATTTCCTGCTGTTCAATCAGATGGATAAGCAGCCCGTGCTGGCAATCGAAGTGGACGGAACTGGTTTCCATGAGGCCGGGAGTAAGCAGGCAGAGCGAGATATGAAGAAGAACTCCGTTTTGGAGAAGTGCGCTGTTCCGTTCCTGCGCCTCCGTACAGACGGCAGTGGAGAAAAAGAAAAAATCCGGACTGCACTAAAGGGAGAATGATTATGCCGAGAATTATCAGAAACGCAATCAGATGCAAGAAATGTGGAGATATCATCGAAAGCAAAACTGTCCATGATTTCAAGTTTTGCAGCTGCGGCTCGTGCGCCGTGGATGGTGGCCACGACTACCTTCGCAGATGCGGAAATCGTGAGGATTGGGAAGAACTGTCCAAAGCGGAAAAAGTGGAAGACAACGGTGCATTGACTTGATCCTGTCTTGCGGAAATTGGTGGTGCCAGGATATCATTTATCATCATTCGCAATGCCACCACGAATTGCCCAGGGCTGGCATCGTTATAAAAAAGGCTCTCTCAGCACGGATGCAAACAAAAGTAAAAACTGCGTAGGGGTATAGCTAACCTGCGAGCCCGCACCACGAGTACCCCACATCCCCAATAGCGGCTGAAACGATGCGCTTTAGCCGCTATTTTTCTTAAAAGTTTCAGTAGCTGTTTCCGCCGAACTGTGGTATATGTTTGTGCTGCAAGGAGGCGAGCGCATGAAATACAAGCTGCTGAAAGACCTATATGACTGCTTTTATACCCCACCTGAATTCCCGGTGCAGAAGCAGGAAATTGATGAATGCCATCACGCACTTAGCGAGGTGCTGGGCAAACCGGAGCGTCGGCTGGTGCTTCAGATCATCGACGCAAAAGACCGTATTGCGGAGGACAGCTCCATCGACAGCTTTATCGCCGGATTTGAACTGGCGTGGAAACTCTCTATGGAATTGAACTATTACGAAAACGAGCGCTCAGTCTCCTGCCGAACGGCAATGGGGTTGAGGGCTCGTTTCGCATCTAAGGAGGAAGAAAAATGAAGAAACTCATCATAGTGACCCTGATTACCACCTGTGCCGCCTTGTGTGCCGCCGTGTGGCCGCATAACAATGCAACCGAGCAAACACCCGTCCCAGCCGCGGAAACCGCTGTGAGCGCCAAGGAAGCGACCGTTGCGGAAATTGAGGAACCCACAGCACTGGCGGAGAAGGAAAAAGGAACGATTCCGCGACAAGAAGCGCCCCGAGAAGAGCAACCTGAACTGGAGATAGGGCCTATTGAAACACCCGTAGCTTCCGAACTCCAGCTTTCCACGGGGCAGGTACCCGCTAAGAATTCCGCACCAGAGCCAACTCCGCCCCACCCTCCTGAAGAACTGCAGCCCGGCGACAAAGTTTATGTGGCGGGCTTCGGCTGGTTGGAGTACGAGGGACCCAATCACTGCGAAGATGGCACGGACATTTACGAAAACGGAAACAAAATTGGAATCATGGGGTGAAATTTGCGGAAAACATTCAAAATGGGGTCAAGTCGCTATTGACAATCAAACTTTCTATGCTATTCTATAATGATTTAACCTCGATGTTGAATGGGTGGCATGGGCAAGAAGGAGAGTATGTATGGCGTATGAGTTTGTTTGCGAGTCCGAAGCAAAGCGCTATTGTTCGGATTGTTCAAGGACCCTTAAGAAAACCTGCGAATTACTGAGGATGAAGGGGATTTCTGCACAGTTTTCGCTTGTTGGAAGCGGCGCAAGGAATATGATCACAAGAAACGGAGATGGTCCGTATGACCTTGACTACAATCTTTTGATCATGAAGGCAGAAGAAAGATATTGGAATGACCTGCGGTTGCTGAAAGAAACGGTAAGAAATGCTCTGAACCGGGCGGAGAGGAGAGAATTCTTTTCGGATGCCCAAGATTCAACTTCTTGCTTGACTGCACTGCTGCATTTTAAGGATACTCCAAATGTTGAATTCAGCTTTGATGTTGCTATTACCACGAAAAATAAAAACGGGAATTACATGCGCTTGATACATAACAAAAATGTGTACGCACTGGGCTTGGATCAATACACATGGAACGAAGTGCCGAACTCTCATCAAGTAAAAGATAGAGCGGATAAACTGAAGAGAGCGGGATTATGGCAGAAGGTTCGGGACAGGTATCTTGAGAAGAAAAATATGTATCTGTTTCGACAAGATCATAATCATCCATCCTTTGTGGTGTATGTGGAAGCGGTGAATGAGGTTTATAGCAGATATTTCAATAGAGGAGGTGGGTACAGTGTGCAATCGATTTTTTGACTACGATGACGGCGACTTCGCCATGAGCATTTCGGATAATATGGCGATGGACTCCGATGGGGATCTCATGCTGCGCATGGGCGATCACATGGCGATGGATATGGACACCGGCGATATTCACATGATCTCATCATGGCCAGATGATGACGAATAAATCATAGGCAGCAGCGCAGCGGCTGCACCGCCATAAACAAGGAAGATACTTTCAAAATCCAGACAGAAAAACAGCGGGACAGGCCCGTAGAGGCTTGCCCCGCTGTCTGTATCGTAATAGTCAACAGTTTTGGGGAGGGCAAATGCAAACAAACAGGTTGGTCAGGGGGAGTGAGATGTTTTTTCTTGACTGATTATCGCGCACCGATATAATAAGAGTGGTGATGTATATGACGATCCAACAGATACTGCGGGAAAAGAATCTCTCCCGCTACCAGCTCTCCAAGAAAAGCGGTGTGCCTTGGGCAACGCTGGCGGACATCTGCTCCGGCAAGACAACGCTCTCCCGATGCAGTGCCGGTACACTCATGAAGCTGTCCTCCACACTGGATATCCCGATGGAGCAGCTCATTACGCTGACCGTGGAGAAACCACAAATGCATGGCGGCAAGCGACTGACCAAACCTATTTGGAAAAGAATCTGCCCGCCAGTCTGGATAAAGCGCTTCGTGAGTACATTCAGGGCGAAAAGGACAAGGTGTCTTATATGGACTGTCTGTGGGGAGAATTGTATAGTGCGATCAACTCCAATCAGTGGAGCAATGCCATCACGCAGGAGCAGGCAGATTATCTTCGCGCAAAATATTTATGAGGGGGTGAGAACCTATGATTGATTTTACCAACTGCCCAGTCAACCGCTTCCGCGCCTACGGCGGAGCCAATGGGAATAAAATCAATATCACCTATCAAGGACATAGTTATATGCTCAAGTTCCCGCCAAAGCCCAGCCGAAATCGGGATATGAGTTACAGCAACGGCTGCATCAGCGAATATGTCGCCTGTCATATCTTTGAAATGTTGGGCTTTCGGACACAGGAAACGCTCCTCGGAAACTATACGGACAGCCGCGGCAAGACAAAGCTGGTAGTTGCCTGTCGGGATTTTACAGAGAACGGAAAACGGCTCATCGAGTTTGCCCATCTGAAGAATACCTGCATCGACAGTGAACAGAACGGTTATGGAAAAGAACTGTCCTCCATTCTGGAGGCCATCGAGGAGCAGAGTATTTATCCCTCCGATGAGTTGCGGCAATTTTTCTGGGACATGTTTATTGCGGATGCGTTCCTTGGAAACTTCGACCGGCACAACGGTAACTGGGGTTTCCTGGTGGATGAGGAAAAGCAGCAGGCAGAGTTAGCGCCGATCTATGATTGCGGTTCCTGCCTGTACCCGCAGCTTGATTTGGAACGGATGAAAACTGTGCTGCAAGACGAAGCGGAAATCGATCAGCGCATCTATACCTTCCCAACTTCCTCTATCGAAGAAGGCGGGAAAAAGATATCTTATTTTGATTACATCTCCTCACTGAAGAATCCTGATTGCAATGAGGCGCTCAAGCGTGTCTGTTCAAGAATCGACCTCGATGCGATCCATAACTTTCTCGAGGTGTCCCTGAACTGCTGCCGATCCAGCATGAATTCTACCTGACCATGCTGACCGAGCGCAAGGAGAAAATTTTGGATTACAGCTGAAACTTCTGATGGAGCAGGAGCAGCACACCTCACCGACGCTGGGAATCTAAAACCGAATATTTTATTTAGAGAGTCGTGCCAATTGGCGCGGCTCTCTTTTTGCGTCTATGTTCTATGCGGGATTCGCGGAAACAAAGCGGTTTATATGTTGGAATATCCAGAATGAACATGAAAACGATTTTTAAGTGTGTGGATCGCACAGAAAAAAGACTCAAAAAATTGCTGAAGAACGGCGATAAGTAGAGGAATGTTAGAATTGTTCCTCATGAAGCTGTTGGATGGTATGGAACTTCTATTTGCTGTCTCAAAAGATACGCCGCGATAGACAAAGAAAAAATTTTCTAAAACAGGGTGTGCAAAACATGTTTTCCTCCGCGATAAGTGGAGGGATTTTTTTAAGGCATTTAGCAGGGAGCAATTCTCTGTATTCAAATCGAACTGAAAGGAGTGATGCCTATAGGCTGCGTTGTAGCTTCCGTCAACAAACATCAAAAATTATAAAGGAGGAATCCAATGCAAGAATCTACATTCACCAACTATGACCAGCTGCCGCTGTTTCTCAATGCGAATACGGTGGCGCAGGTGCTGGGCGTGTCCATCTCCAGCGCCTATGAGCTCATGCACGAGACGGGCTTCCCCGCGTTGCGGATAGGCAGCCGCATCGTGGTACCCAAAGAAGAGTTCCGCCGGTGGGTAGATGCGCAGACAGGAGGTGATGCCTGATGTTCCGGCGTTGGCCTAAGCGAGATCCGAACAAGTATTACTACCTCGTGCCAAACGAGGTGTTCAACCTCGGTCTCAGCTCGCATGAGATTGCCGTCTACAATTACCTTCTGCGCTGCGAGGATCGCAGGACCTACCAGTGCCATCCCAGCTACCGCACCATCGGAAAGGCGGTGCAGCTGAGCGAAAACACCGTGCGGAAGTATGTGGCCGGTCTGGAGGAGAAGGGGCTTATTCACACCGAGCCCAGTACCATCACCACAAAGGACGGCCGCGTGCGCAACGGAAGTCTCATCTACACCATCCGCCCCATTCAGGAAGCACTGGAGCTGAACTATCAGCGGCAGTTCCTGCGGGCGGAGCGTGACATAGAGCGGGCAAAGGCAGAGAAACGGCTGGCCGAATTGAATCGGCAGAACAAAAAGGAGGAAAGCGCATGATGCAGCAGCTTGCAAACTTTATCGTAGACCATGACCCGATGATGGTTCTCCAGCGCACGCACGACACGGTGCGCTACATTCGGTGGGAGTGGAACAAGGAACATGCCGACCCCATTGATGAAGAAGAACTTCGCCTGTTCCTCTGCGATGAACACTACGGCGATCTGACCGATGTGCAAAGAGCCGTTGCCCGTCGATGCAGGGACGAGATGCGGAGTGTCTATGCGGAGCTGTGCGTGCGCTTGCTGCAAAGTGAGATTATGCTGGAGCGTGGCATGGTGCCGGACAGCAGCACCTACCGCAGCGTGTTCTGCCCGGAAGCGGGTGATGCGCCGTGGATGCTTGACCGGGCGGGATGACCGAAAATCGGACCGATTTGCCGCCGACGAAAGAAAAGCAGGAGAAAGGACCGGGGTCGTAAACGCCCCGGTCCGTCCCACAAATGCCCGCAGTGCGGGCATTTTCAAGGGTTTGTGACCGGGGACAGAGGAACGCTCCTTTCGGGAATTTGTACCCTGTGGAACGCTCTAAGTTCCAGTTTCCTCAGTGTTTTCAAGGGTTTCCGCCGACGCTCTACCGGCCCCATGCCCCGATTTTGATCCAATTTACACCTAATTTGCACTTCAAAACGCAGAAAAAGAATTGAGAAAAGCAATAGCTATTTCACGAGAAGTGTGGTAGTTGTTTGTGTTGCAAAAAAATCTCAATCAAAGGAAGTGAAATACATGGCAAAACGAAGACCAGCCGGTGACGGCATGGTGCGCAAGCGGGAAGACGGACGCTGGGAAGGGCGTATCGTTATCGGCCACAAAGAAAACGGCGAACCACTGTTCCGTCATGTCTACGCCAAGACGCAAAAGGCACTGTTGGACAAGCTCCACCAGAACATCGAGTGCTACCGTGATGTGGAGTTGACCGAGGACAGCCGGATGACGCTGGGCCAGTGGCTGGACCGCTGGCTCACGGAGTACAAGGCGGGTACGGTGCGGCCCGGTACCCTCGAGGCTACCGCCGCTACATCGAATACTACATCAAGCCGCAGCTGGGCGACAAGCAGATCTCCCTCCTCTCCCAGCAGGA
>ENA-OQCO01000461-OQCO01000461.1-human-gut-metagenome-genome-assembly--contig:-NODE-461-length-22206-cov-1.338648_pt1 | contig 22206 bp, 24 predicted proteins | sample MGYA00242500_ERZ504582 | MGnify/ENA primary metagenome ERZ504582 (study PRJEB26092, sample SAMD00036346) | human gut metagenome | host: Homo sapiens | study: EMG produced TPA metagenomics assembly of...
TTTTCTCTCGCAAGAGAAAGATAGGGGAGAAAAGAGTGCTTGGACGCGGTTGTGCATCCTGCGGGTGCAATTTAGGTAAGAACAAAATTTTCAGTCGTTACGAACACACATACTCACCTTACGGGCGCTATGGTACGCGCCGCCTGTTACAGTACACCAAATTTGTAGGTCGTTGCGTTTGAATTGATGCTGTAAATCAGCCTTGCGTTTAAAATTTGTGAGGCAGTACGGATTCGCCGGAGTCCTGTAGGGGCCGATGCCCACATCGGCCCGCTGGGAAGTTGCGAATTCGCCGAAGATTTCCGTAAAAAGCGGTATATTCTGCGGGCGGACAGAGTCGTCCGCCACTACGGGGAAGAGCGAGTGTCGTTGTAGGGGCCGACGGCTCTGTCGACCCAATGGGAAGTTGCGAAGTCGCCGCAGATTTTCATAAGAAATGGTGCGTTCTGCCGGTCGATGTGGGCATCGACCCCTACAACTGGCGAGATCAGTGCTTCGGAACCAGCACTTCCTTGCCGCCCATATACGGCTGGAGGCACTTCGGGATGGTGACGGTGCCGTCCTTCTGAAGATGGTTTTCAAGGAACGCGATGAGCATACGCGGGGGTGCGACGCAGGTGTTGTTGAGCGTGTGGGCCAGATACATCTTGCCGTCCGCACCCTTGACGCGGATGCCGAGACGGCGGGCCTGTGCGTCGCCGAGATTCGAGCAGGAGCAGACCTCGAAATATTTCTGCTGGCGCGGGCTCCACGCCTCAATGTCGCAGGATTTGACCTTCAGATCGGCCAGATCGCCGGAGCAGCATTCCAGCTGACGGACGGGAATCTCCATATTGCGGAACAGCTCAACCGAATAGCTCCAGAGCTTGTTATACCAGTCCATGGATTCCTCCGGACGGCAGACGACGATCATTTCCTGCTTTTCAAACTGGTGGATGCGGTACACGCCGCGCTCCTCCAGACCGTGGCTGCCGACCTCCTTGCGGAAGCAGGGGGAATAGCTCGTGAGGGTCAGGGGGAGTTTTGCCTCCGGGATGATCTGGTCGATAAAGCGGCCGATCATGGTGTGCTCGCTCGTGCCGATGAGATAGAGGTCCTCGCCCTCGATTTTGTACATCATCGCTTCCATCTCCGGGAAGGACATGACGCCCTTGACGACGTTGCCGTGCATCATGAACGGCGGGATGACATACGTAAAGCCCTTCTGGTCGATCATGAAGTCGCGCGCGTAGGCCAGAACCGCCTCATGCAGGCGGGCAATGTCGCCCAGCAGATAGTAAAAGCCCATACCGGCCACGCGGCCCGCGGAATCCTTGTCGATGCCGTCAAAGGACTGCATGATGTCGACGTGATGGGGAATCTCAAAATCGGGTACAACGGGATCGCCAAAGCGCTGCACTTCAACGTTATGGCTGTCGTCCGGGCCGATGGGGACGGAGGGGTCGATGATGTTCGGGATCACGTACATGATCTCGCGCAGCTTGTCCTCGGCCTCGGTCTGCTTCTTTTCAAGCTCCGCGCGGCGCTCGTCGTCGGCCTTGACCTTGGCGTTGTTTTCATCAATCTGCTTCTGCAGTTCCGCTTTCTGCGCCTCATCCGCTTTTTTCAGCTGGCCATAAAGCGGACCGTTTGCCTTCGACAGCTTGTTGCGGGCGGCCTTCAGCTGCTCGCATTCCTGCTGCGCCGCACGCTTCTCCGCGTCGAGCCGGATGGCCTCGTCTACGAGCGGCAGCTTTGCATCCTGAAACTTTTTCTGGATATTTTCGCGGACTGCGTCCGGATTTTCCCGTAAAAATTTAATATCGATCATGGTGTTCTTTTCCTCCTGTTATTCTCCGCCAAGCGCCTTATATTCCTCCAGCGCGGTCTGGCCCAGATAATCCTTCAACCGTTCAAGCGTCTGCATGGCGCGGGAGAACGTGACGTTTCCTTCGCGCGTTTCGCAGGCCTTTGCCTCCAGCAGTGCTTCATACGCTTCCTTCGTCCGGTCAAGCTCGGTGCGCAGGGATTTGATCATTTCATTTTCCGCCGCCTGCGTGTTTTCCTCGGCCTGCGATGCCTCGTCCAGCTTCTGCGTCAGCTCGTCGATCTTCGCCTGCAATTCCTCGTTTTCCTTCTCCAGCGCGATCTTCTCGTCCTGCAGGGCACGGTTTTCGTTCTGCAGTGCCTCGGCATTCGAGAGCGCACTTGTGCTGGCGGCATTCAGCTCGGAAATCTTTGCTTTAGACGAGTGCGTCTGCAAAATCAGCGAGATCAGAACCAGAATGAACGCGGCGCAGAACAGAACGGCCATATACCGAAGCAGCGCGGATTTGCGCTTCTCGCTCAGCGGCTTTCCGGTTTCCGGGGCAGCCTGCACCGGCTGCGGGGTTTTCTTTTCGTCCATCAGTGTTGCTCCTTTTTGCGGATGGTGTGCAGCGCGTCGTACAGCTGCTGCAGATCGTCCTGCCCGTAGTATTCCAGTTCAATGCGGCCCTTGCGCTTGCCGGAGACAATGCGCACCTTGCGGCCAAGCCCGGCGGTCAGCTCCTTTTCACATTCGGCCAGATAATCGACCTGCGGCGGCTGCTCCTTGACGGGCTGCGCCTGCTTTGAGAGCTTTTTGCAGAGCGCCTCCGTCTGCCGGACGGACAGGCCCAGCGCCATGACCTTCTGCGCAATGGACAGCTGCTGCGCCTCGTCCTTCACGGGCAGCAGCGCCCGCGCGTGACCGGCGGACAGTGAACCGTCCTTGACCAGTTCCAGAACGGCCGGACTGAGGCTCAGCAGCCGCAGCGCGTTCGCAACGGCCGGGCGGGATTTGCCCACGCGGGCGGCAGCCTGCTCCTGCGTCATTTCATAGGTGCCCATCAGCTCCTGATAGCCGAGGGCTTCTTCAATCGGGTTGAGATCCGAGCGCTGCAAATTTTCAATCAGCGCCAGCTCCATCGCCTTTTTGTCGTCGGCCTCAATGACCACGACCGGCACATCGGTAAGCCCGGCCAGCCGTGCCGCACGCCAGCGGCGTTCGCCCGCGATGATCTGATAGAACCCGGACGGCAGCCTGCGTACCGTCAGCGGCTGGATAATGCCGTGCATCCGGATGGAATCCGCCAGGGAATCCAGCTCTTCCGGGTTGAAGGTTTTGCGCGGCTGAAGCGGATTCGGTTCGATTTTTTGCAGCGGCAGCGTTACTGCACCCTCGCTGGGCGCGTCCGGCTGCTCGTTATAGTCCCCAATCAGGGCGCCAAGGCCCTTGCCAAGACCCTTTCGCATTGCCATATGCGTTGCTCCTCTCACTGTTCTTTCGCAAGGATCTCCTGCGCGACCGCGTCATAGGCCGCCGCGCCCCGGCTGAATTTGTCGTAGGCACAAACAGGCATCCCGTGGCTGGGCGCTTCGGACAGGCGTACGTTGCGCGGGATGGCGGAGGCGAAGACCTTGCCGGGAAAATGGCGGCGCACCTCCTCGGCAACCTGCGCGGAGAAATTCGTCCGGCCATCGTACATGGTAAGTAAAACGCCGAAGATGGAGATCGTCGGGTTCAGGCGCCTTTTGACCGCGCGAAGCGTGACCATCAGATCGGAAAGCCCCTCCAGCGCGTAATATTCGCACTGCACAGGGATCAGCACCTGATCTGCGGCGCAGAGCGCGTTGAGCGTCAGCAGCTCCAAAGACGGCGGGCAATCAATGAAAATATAATCATATTGTTCCCGCAGCGGCTGGAGCGCAGTCTTCAGCGCATATTCCCGCTTCTCAACGCCCACCAGCTCCACGCCGGCGCCGGACAGCGCGACGTTGGAGGCCAGAACATCGCAGTATTTTGTGTGGATCACAGCGTCTGCGGCGGGGAAATCCTCAATCACGATATCATAGGTCGAATGGGCAGCCGTGCTTTTTTCTACGCCAAGGCCGGAAGTCGCGTTGGCCTGCGGGTCAAAATCGCACAGAAGGACGCGCTTTCCCGCCTTTTGCAGCGCAGCGGCCAGATTGACCGCAGAGGTCGTTTTCCCCACGCCGCCCTTTTGATTGACAAACGCCAAAACCTTCGCCATACCCATTTCACGCCCCTTCGGCCCCATTTTGCATTCTATTATAATGTCCTGCTTCTGAAAATGCAAGAAGTGATGTGAATTTGTTGTTTTTCATGTTTCACGTGAAACACTGAGAAAGGAGAGCGGGGGGAAAATCGAAATCTCCCCGGCTCGTTTTCTTTTGGAGAGGCAAAAGAAAATGCTGTGCTGCACCTGCAAATGTTCAAAAGGTTTTTTGCCCTTGATAAATCCATCGTCAACAATAAAAAACGCTCTCACCCCGGTGATACTGGAGCAAGAGCGTTTTATTCTCTCAATTTAATAGGTTAATAGGTTCTGATTACAGCCTTGACCTTCCCAATGATCTGGGCCTGATTGCCGTCGATGGGGTCATAGGCCGGATTTTCCGGCAGGAGCCAGATCTGCTTGCCGTCTTTGCGGAAGCGCTTGACCGTTGCGGAGTCTCCGAGCAGCGCAACGACGATCTCACCGTTGTCCGCCGTCGGCTGGGCGCGGACGACGACTCTGTCCCCGTCGAGGATTCCCGCGCCGATCATGGAATCACCGCGGACGCGCAGCGCGAAGCAGCCCGCTTCGCCGTCCCATGGCAGATAGCCTTCAATATTTTCAACTGCCAGAATCGGCAGACCTGCCGTGACCACGCCGACGACAGGGATGCGGTCGGCCCGGTGGGAATCGGCGAGGGTAATTGTGCGTTTTTTCATGCCGTCCATTTCAATCAGTCCATCCTGACGCAGCGCGTTCAGGTGATAATGGACGGTCGCCGTGGATTGCAGACCGACGGCGGCACAGATCTCACGCACGGAGGGCGCATAACCGTTTTCTGCTGTGAATTTCGTAAGGAAGTGAAGAATTTCGTCACGTTTGCTGCTGGTCCGGCCCATGTTGGCAGCTCCTTTCCTGCTTGTGAATCCAGTATAGCACACCTTATTGAAAAATGCAAACGTTTGTTTAAAATTATAGACCCTCAAGATCAAATTCCGGGATGTACTCCGCGGATGCGGCGGAAAAGTCCTGCGTATAGCCGTTGTCCAGCTCCAACAGATACAGATACGACAGAACTGCGTCGTATTCCTCCTGCGTAATGCGCCGGTCAAAGGGCGGCAGCTTTTTTGCGCGGCCCATGGGCACATACTGGCTCATCAGACTGACCAGCACGTCTTTCTTCGGAAAATTGTCCGCGATCCAGTCCAGCACGCCGAGCGAATTGTTGATGCAGCCCGGCAGAACCAGATGGCGGATGATGACCCCGCGCGTCATCTGCTCGTCCTCAATCTCCGCGCCGCCCACCTGCTGGTACATTTCCAAAATGGCCGCAGACGCGATCTGCGGATAATCCGGCGCGGCGGAGAGCTTTTTCGCAAGCACTGCGTCAGAATATTTAAAGTCCGGCAGATAGATATCGACCAGTCCCTCCAAGGCCCGCAGTGTCTCGACCGATTCGTAGCCGCCGCAGTTATACACGACCGGCACAGGCAGCTTCGGCGCAAGCGCCGGGAGGATGGACGGCAGAAAGTGCGTCGGCGTGACGAGATTGATGTTCTGACAGCCCTCGTCGATTAGCCGCTCGAACGCGGCGCGAAGCTCCTGTGAAGAAACCTCTTTCCCGAAATTCTCCTGAGAGATCCCCCCGTTCTGACAGAACGCGCAGCGCAGCGTGCAGCCGGAGAAAAACACCGCGCCGCTGCCGAAGCTTCCGGAAATGACCGGCTCTTCCCAATAATGCAGCGCGGCCCGCGCGGCAAGAATATGATCAGGCATTTGGCAGAAGCCGCGCTCCCCTGCCGTCCGGTCGACGCCGCAGGCGCGCGGGCAGAGCGTGCAGTGACGATAATCCAGCATAAAACTCAACTCCAAAGCTCAAGCTGTCTCCCAGTATAGCGCCTTTCCCAGCTTTACACAAGCGTCTTTCTGTGTTAAAATCGCAGACATACAGGAGGTTTGTATATGAAAAGCTTTTTGCGGCCACTCTGGCTGCCATACTCATTCTCAGCGCTGCGGGTTGCGCAAAAAAGCCTGTGCAGCAGGAAGAACCCGCTGCGCCCGTTCAGGAAGAGGCAATTGTGCCGGAAGCTCCGGCAGAAGCGGAAAAAGCGCAGGACAATGTTATCCACATCACGCCGAACCAGAATCAGACGCAGGACGGTCTGGAAGCAAGCTGGCTCGACGAGCCGGAGAGGATCCAGACCGACCTTGAGGAAATCGTCAGCTGCACCTATACCCTGCCCCATCTGACGCTGGAAAGTGACGACGCGTCTGCGGCGGCGAACGCCGTCTTTGATGAGCTTTCGCAGACCGTCATTTCCTATGCGCAGGAGACGGTTTACCCAGCCGCGCAGGAAAAGGCCGCGATCGGCTACGTCAACGGCGGCTACAGCATTTCCGAGGAGAATGGCACGCTCATCGTAAGCTATACGCTCTCCGTCTCCTATTCCACGGAAACCGGTGATCAGCAGTTTCTGCATACCTATTATATTGACCTGACCACCGGCGAGCTTTTGAAGGAGGAGTGAATGTTTCACGTGAAACATTCCACACAGCTATGAAGGAACTCAAACGCGGCGATACGCTTCAGGTGACAATCGAAGCCGCGACCGTGGACGGGACGGGCGTCGCCCGTGTCGACGGACAGGTCGTGTTCGTGCCCGGTGCGCTGCCAGGCGAATTGTGCAGAATCCGCATTGCGCACATCGGACGCTCGGCGGTCTTTGCCGAGCTTCTGCGCGTGGAGCAGCCGTCGGCGCACCGCGTAGAGCCGGATTGCCCGTATTTCCCAAATGCGGCGGCTGCGCGCTGCGGCACATGGACTACGCGCAGGAGCTGGAGCTTAAACGCACGCACGTCCACAGCTGCCTGACGCGCATCGGCGGCCAGACGCTCTCTTCCCTGCCTATCACCGGCGCGGAGCAGACCGACGGCTATCGGAATAAGGTGCAGTTCCCCGTGCAGGAGCAGAACGGCAAGCCCGTCGCGGGCTTCTTCGCCGGAAAAACGCACACGGTCATTCCGGTCGCACACTGCCGCATCCAGCCGGACTGCGCCGACCGTATCCGCGCAGCCGTTCTGGACTGGATGCGCAAATACAGCATCCGCGCCTATGACGAGGCCGCGCATACCGGCTACATCCGGCATATTTATATCCGCTTCGGCACGGAAAGCGGGCAGATCCTCGTCTGCATCACGGCCAACACACAGCAGCTGCCGAAGAAAAAGCAGCTCGTCCAGACGCTCCTCGCCGCCGAGCCGGGCATCACGACCATTGTCTTCTCCCCCAACACGAAAAAAGGCAATACCGTGCTCGGCACGGAATTTCTGCCGCTTTACGGTGACGGAACGATCACTGACACGCTCTGCGGCCTGCAATTCCGCCTCTCCGCGCCCGCGTTTTATCAGGTCAACCACGCGCAGGCCGAGCGTCTGTATGAAAAGGCCGCCGCGCTTGCCGGGCTGACCGGAGAAGAGACGGTGCTTGACCTCTACTGCGGCACGGGCACGATCACGCTCTGCCTTGCGCGGCACGCGAAAAAGGCCGTCGGCGTCGAGATTATCCCGCAGGCGATCGAAGACGCAAAATTTAATGCCGCACAGAACGGCATGAACAATGCGGAATTTTACTGCATGGATGCGGGCGCAGCTGCGAAGCTGCTGGCCGAGCGCGGCGAAAAGCCCGACGTGATCGTCGTCGACCCGCCGCGCAAGGGCGTTGAACCCGCCGTGATTGACGCGATTGCGCAAGCCGCCCCGAAGCGCGTGGTGTATGTGAGCTGCAACGTCGCGACGCAGGCGCGCGACGCGGCGCTGTTTGTGGAGAAGGGGTACAGGGTGGCAGGAAGGTGCAGAGCGTCGATATGTTCTGCTGGACGAGCGGGGTGGAGAATGGTGATGGTATTGGCTAAACTGTAAGCGTACACAAGGATAACGAGAATACAAATATGGAGGAAAAAGCAGTGAACAACGAAATGAAAGCCCACAGCAAATCATTAGCGGAAGCGGCGCAGATGCCGGAAGATTTGCCGACCCCGGAAAAGAGTATCAGGCAGATTGGAAGCGAGCAGAAGAAACGATTGAACGGAAAGTAAAAGTGAAAAATCCTCTTGAAATGGCAGCATAAAAATAAGCAGAGAACGTCGAAAAACGATGGCTCTCTGCTTATTTTGTTATTCCAGCCCTTTCAGCCTCTCCACTGACATCACATGCAGCCCCAGCAGCTCCCTGTCGTTAAAAGAATACAGCTCGATGAGCTTGCCGATCTGCTGATTATAATAGTACAGCTCGCAGGGCGTGTGGAGATTCACGTTCAGTTTCAGGAAAACGAAGTATTCGCTGGAAACGTCGAGGATGCGGATGTCAAACAACGTGTGCTCCAGCGTGGCAATCTGCGCGAAAATGTCGGGCAGGACGGCGGGCGCTTCGAGGGGAGTGCCGTTTCCATCCGTGACGGCGACGGAAACGAGGCGGTTGAGGACTTTGTTCTGCGCACGGTCGATGTAGGCGTCAAAGCATTCGCTGGGGACGTAGTAGACGGTGGCTTCGTCAGCGGTGAAGGGTCGCAGGAACGGATGCGGCGTTTGCTGGCGAGCAGGTAGTTCACGGGTTCTTCGACGTCGGATGAATCATAATGGCGGGGCGTCTGCACCTGTACCTGCACGAGGGCTTCCGAAAGGTCGAAGTCGTCTTCGTGGAAGGAAAGAAGGTCGCTAACGGCTACAAAAAATCAGCCCAAGAAAGAGCAGAAGGATAAGGAAAATAGAAATTCGGTGAGGATTGGACATATACACCTCCGATGAAACAGATTGGCGATATGCTCTATGATAGCATAGATGCTGGGAAAATGCAAATAAACCGAGGTCACTGCCGCCCCAACCGACAGTGACCTCATTCTTATCTACCCTTACTTCTTAAAATTCTCCCACCGCTCACGGAAATAGTGCGCTGCCATCTTGGGCTTGCGGTCGCGGGTGAAAAGCCCCTTGCGGTTGCCGCCAGCGCGCATCGGGCCTTGCTGCGTGCCGAAATCCGCGAAGTTCCACGGCGTTTCGCCGACGACGAAGGGACGCTCGTCCAGGCAGGCGTTGATGGTCTTGTAGTAATCCACCTGGAATTCCTCGGTGAACATCTCTGTGCCGTGCATCCCCGCGATGGTGTCCGCACCGTACTCCGAGAGGATGGTGGGCTTGTTGACCGTCGCCCAGTAATCCATCTCCATGCGCATGGCGAAAGCGGCGGCTTCCAAATCGCCGGAAAGGTTGTACCAGCCGTAATAGCGGTTGATGCAGACGATATCCATGGTGCGGGTGGTGATATCCTTCGTATAGTCGTTCTGGCAGCAGACGAGGGTGACGGGGCGGTTCTGCGGGTCCAGCTGATGGGCCAGCTCATAGAGGGGGTGCCAGTAGTCGTAAGCATCCTGCGGGAAATGCTCCAGATCCGGCTCGTTGCCCAGACTCCACAGCACCACGCAGGGGTGGTTTTTGTCCCGCCGGATCATCTCGGTCAGCACCTGCCGGTGATGCTCGGCGATGGGGTATTCCTTGTAGGGGTTCAGCACTGCCCCGCCGCCGATGCCCACCGCCGGGGTTTCGTCCATGACCAGAATGCCCTCCCGGTCGCACAGATCGTAAAACTCCTCAGCGTAGGGGTAGTGGCTGGTGCGCACGGCATTGGCGTTTGCCCAGTGGATCAGGTTCACGTCCTTCACGTTCAGCACCGGGTCAAAGCCGCGGCCATGGGCGGTAAAGTCCTCGTGCTTGCAGAAACCCTTGAAATAAAGCGGCTTGCCGTTCAAAAGCACCTGTGTACCCCGCACCTCGACGCTGCGCACACCAAAGGTCTGGTCATAGACATCCGCCCCGCAGGTGATGTGCAGGGTGTACAGGTAGGGTGTGCCGGGCTTCGGCTCCCAGAGCTGCACCTCCGGGATGGTCAAGGTGCCCGCTGCGCCCTCGGCGCTTGCAACAGCCTTGCCGTCAGCCTCCAGCACAGTGACAGCCACCGGTGCGGTGCCCACGGTCTGGATGCGGTAATCCACCCTGCCATCCGTGTGCGGCACTACAGTCACATCCTCGATATACTCTTTAGGGGTGGTGTAGAGCACCACCGGGCGGTGGATGCCCGCATAGTTGAAGAAATCAAAGTTGGGGCGGTTCTGGGGTGCGGCGGCGCGCTTGGCAGCCTCCACACTGGGGATGCCCGCGTTGTCCGAGCCAAAGAAGGCCAGCTGGCCGTCCTCGTTGCCCACAGGCAGAGTGCTGTGGTTCACCCGGTTGTCGCAGGCTACGGTCAGCAGAGCCGTTTCGCCGGGGCGCAGCAGGGCGGTGACGTCTGCTTCAAAGGGGGTAAAGCCGCCCTTGTGCTGCGCAATGAGCTGACCGTTCAGCCAGACCTTTGCCGTGTGGGTCACCGAGCCAAACCGCAGCACCACCCGCTGCCCGGCGCAGAAGGCGGGCAGGGTGAACTTGCGCTGATACCATGCCCAGCCGTAGTGGCGGCGCAGGGCCGTGGTCTGGTCGTTCTGGTCGTTGTAGCTGGCAGGAACGGCGATGGGCTGCGCGTCCGGCAGGGGCTTTGCGGGGTCGAACTGGTTTTCCGCGCAGCTGCCAAGTGCAAACTCCCATGTGCCGTCCATGCTCAGTTTCAGGCGTGCTTCATTCTGTTCCGGATATAACATAACGTTTTCCCTCTATCCAAAAATGCGGGGCGCGGGGACTGCCCGCACCCCGCTTACGGGTGTTATTTTAGCCCTTGATACCGGTGGATGCAACACCCTGCACAAAATATTTCTGCAGAGAAAGGAATACGATCAGCACAGGGATCAGTGCCACCACAGAGGCCGCCATGATCAGGCCGTATTCTGCGGAATACTGGGTAATGAACATCCGCAGGCCGATCTGGATGGTCTTGAGCTCGGTCTTGGTCAGGTAGATCAGGGGGCCAAGGAAGTCGTTCCAGGTGTTCACGAAGGTGAAGATGGTCAGGGTAGACAAGGCAGGCAGGCTCAGGGGCAGCATAATGTGCCACCAGATGCCGTATTCGCTCAGGCCGTCGATGCGGGCGGCCTCACACAGTTCAGTGGGCACACCCTCGTAGAACTGCTTCATCAGGAACACACCAAAGGCGCTGAAGGCCTGCAGGCACATGATGGCCAGATGGGTGTTGTTCAGATGCCAGGAGCTCATCATCATAAACTGGGGCACCATGTAGGCCTGCCAGGGCACTGCAATGGTGGCGATGTACCCCAGGAAGAGCACATTCTTGCCCTTGAACTGCATCTTGGCAAAAGCGTAAGCTGCAAAGGAGGAGGTGAACAGCTGCAACAGGGTGACCACCACCGTGATCTTGACCGTGTTCTTCACGAAGGTCAGCAGCGGGATCTGGGTCCAGATGTCCACATAGTTCTGCCAGCGGGGATTTTTGGGGATCCACTGGATGGGGAAGCCGAACACGTCCTTATTCAGCTTAAAGGAGGAGGACAGCATCCACAAAAAGGGCAGCAGCATGCAGGCTGTGATGACGATGAGGAAGAAATAGATCAGGAACTTGGAGATGAAATTGCGGCGCTTCTGGGAAGCGTGGTCTTTGAGTACAGCGGTCGTCATAGCTTCTTCCTCCTTTCTCAGTTCTCGCCCTTGGAGCCGCGGAACTGGATGATCGTAACGATCAGCACCAGTACAAACAGCACCATGGCAATGGCACTTGCGTAGCCGTATTTCGGGGTGTTGACGAAGGCAACATTGTAAATATAGTACACCAGCGTCATGGTGGCTGTGCCGGGGCCGCCCTGCGTGATCATGTACATCTGGTCGTAGACCTTGAAGCCGGAGATGGTGAGCATGATGACCACAAAGAAGGTGGTGGGACGCAGCTGGGGCAGGGTGATGTGCCAGAACTGCTGCCAACGGTTGGCACCGTCCAGCTCGGCGGCTTCGTTCAGGTCCGGGTTACAGCCCTGCAAGCCGGCCAGATAGATGACCATGTAGTAACCCATGTTCTTCCACACACTGAACAGGATGACCGTCAGCATGGCGGTGTCCTTACCGGCAGCCCAGCGGGCAGATTTTCCACCGCCACGCCGAAGAACTGGTTCAGGATCATGTTGATGGGGCCCATGGAGGGGTTGAAGATCATGTTCCACACCGCTGCTACCGCCACCAGCGAGGCAACGTAAGGGAAGAATGCCACAGTGCGGAAGAAGTTGCGCAGCTTCACATTCTGGTTCAGCAGCACAGCCATGGCCAGCGAGCAGGCCAGCGTCAGCGGCACAGTGCCAATGACATAGACGATGGTGTTTTTCAGCGCCGCCTGAAAGATCTTGTCGGTGGTGAAGAGCTTTACAAAGTTCTTCAGGCCGATAAATTCGATGGCGTGGCGGCCATCCCATGCGCAGAAGGCCAGCGCAATGGCAAACACCATGGGCACCAGCGTGAATACGCAGAAGCCAATGAAGTTTGGCGCAATAAAGGAATACGCGATCAGAGAATCGCGGGTCGATTTTTTAAGCACTTTACGGGGAGTTTTATTCTGGACAGCAGCACTCGCCATAAAAGAGCCTCCTTTCCGTTAACAAGGCGGGAGGGCGGGCAATCGCCCGCCCTCCGGTGTTTTATGATGAAGAAGGAGATGATGAGAAAGCAGCGGGAGACGATCAGCCCAGAACGGCAGGGACCTGATCGTTCATGTTCTGGATGCCCTCGTCTACGGTCTCGCTCATGGTCATAATGGCATCGTGCTCGGCGTTCAGGATGGTCTCGATATCCGATGCGTACTGGGTGTAGGGCATCTCCAGATAGACATTGCTGGTGGTCAGTGCATCCACAGAGTTTGCGTCCTCGGGGAAGCCCTCGGTGGACTTGATGATCTCGGCGGTGGCATCGGAGCCGCAGGCCGGGAAGGTGCCGGTCTTGGCAATGGCCTGTGCGCCCTCCTCGGAGACACACCAGTTGATGAAGTCGGCCGCCGCCTCTGCCTTGGGAGAATCGACGTTGATGGCCAGACTGGTCACAGTGCCCAGCGTAGAACCAGCCTCTGCACCAGCGGGGTGGGGGTACTTGACGATGCCCCAGTTGAACTTGGTCTCGGCATCCTTCATGTAGGCTTCCAGCGTGGAGATGAACCAGCTGCCCATGTTGACCATTGCGCACTGCTGGTTCTCAAAGGCGGCGGAGTAGTGCAGAGAAGAGGTCTTGAGGTAGCCGTAGTCCATGCAGATGCCGTCCTTCTGCTGGGCAATGACCATATCGTAGGTGGGCTTCATGAAGTCGTAGGTGCCGTCGATGATGGTGTTCTTGCCGTCCAGAATGGAGAACAGAGAAGCGGCGGAGCGCCAAGTGTGGTAGTGGCAGCCATAGACCTTGGTGTCGCCGGAGCCGCTGGTCATCTTGCGGGCCAGAGCATCGTAATCCTCCAGCGTCAGGTCGTTGGAGGGATACTCCACACCGGCAGCGTCGAACAGATCCTTATTGTAGTACAGCACCCAGAAGTCGCTGCGGAAGGGCACGGCGTAGAAGTTGCCGTCATCGGTAGTCAGCTGCTCGATGGTGCCGTTGAAATCGCCGGTGTCGCGGGTCAGCACCTCATTCAGAGGCTTGAGGTAGTCCAGATTGATCAGGTTTGCGTAGCCGGGAATATCCTTGATGGTCACGATATCCAGATCAGCGCTGCCGGCCAGCTGGGTAGCCAGAACGGTCATGTAATCGCTGGAGCCCAGATCCACCATCTCGATGGTCACGTCCTTGTGGCTTGCCATGTAGCCGTCGGCCATGGCCTGCCAGTAGGGGGTGGACTCCTTATCCCACACCGACCACTGCAGGGTAACAGGGCCTGCGGCTGCGGATGCAGCGGTGGAACCGGCAGTGGAGGAAGCAGCGGCAGAGCTGGAAGAGCCGCCGCAGGCGGTCAGGGCAGCAGCTGCGCCGCAAGCGGCGGCAGCGGTAAGGAACGAACGACGAGAGATCTTTTTCATAAGTTTGTCCTCCTTCAGGGCAGTTCGCTTATTTCGTGCAGCGGCCTCCCCCGTGCCGGGGAGCCGCTCGCTTTTGTTGATACTAGAATACCGCAAAACAGCCCCAACCGGAATGGAATTATTCCGGGCGGGGCTGTATTTTTTGCAGGCCTTTCTCAAAAAGATGCACTTTCTTATGCTGAAATCTGCACTTTCTTGATTTCTTGCACAGATTGCAAATGTGCAACAAGTAAAAACAGTACAATGTATACAAAAATCATGCAAAAAGCCGTTGACAAAGGCCGCAAAAATCAGTACTGTATAGATTGGAAGCTGTCCAATGAAAGGGAAAGGAGAATGCGTATGGATCGCCCCGGGCACCGCTTTTCACTGCGGCGGCAGATCGTGTGGAGCACGCGCGTTTTTACAGTGCTGACCTCCCTTGCTGTCTGCGCGGCACTGTTTTTTCTTTCCAACCAATATGTCCGTACAAACACCCTGCAGGCGGCAGAGTTCAACCTGCGGCTGGTGGCCACCAGCATCGAGACAAGCCTGAACGATGCGGATGCTCTTTTGAACTGGGCCTCCATCAACGACACCGTGCGCCGCTATCTTTCACAGGAAGAGGTCAACGGCCCCCAGACCATTGCAGCTTACAAGGCGGCGCAGGAAAAGTATTATTCCAACCCGCTGTACCCCAAGGTCATCCGGTTCTTTATGAGCAACGAAAACGACCGGCACCTGCAGTTCGGCCCGCTGAACAGCTCTTCGGCCCTGAACCAGAGCAGCGTATCCCTGTTTTTGCAGCAGGGATACGGGATGCGGTTCACCACCGACCCGCTGATGATCTCTCACCCGGCCTGCCTTGCCATCAGCAGGCCCATCCGTTCCGGGCCATGAACGATGCGATCGCGGCACAGCCTACCTTGCGCTGGATCCATCGGTCATCACCGATCCCGCAGCGGGCTATACCACGAGCGAGGGCAGCGCACTCTATTGGGAAATGGGCAATCAGCTCTGGCAGATCGAGGATGGCCGCCTGACACAGGTGGAAACTGCCTTTTCTGATGTTTCCTACACACTGCGCTCCACGGTGGAGAACCGCACCTGGAAGCAGTCCGCATGGCAGGGGCGCTTCCGGAAGGGCGGCAACAGTTATTTTGCAATCAAGGTCGTTCTGGAGGGCCGGGGTGCAGCGCTGATCCAGGTGATGCCCGAAAGCACCTTTTTACAGCAGCGCCGTGTCTATCTGTGGCTGCTGGGACTGGGGCTTGCCATCGTGTGGGGACTGAGCTTTTTGATGCAGCATTGGCTGGAATGGGCCATTACCCGCCCGGTGGAGGCCCTGCAGAAGCGGATCGAAGCTGTGGGCGGCGGCGACTTTACTGCCGACCCTGCCGTAGAGTGGCCCAATGAGCTGGGCGACATCGGCCGGGGCATCAACAAGCTGGTTGCCGATGTGGACGGCTGATGAACCGCCGGGTGGAGGACGAGCGCAAAAAACAGGAGCTGGAATACCGGATGCTCCAAAGCGAGGTCAACCCCCACTTTATCTACAATACCCTGAACAGCATCCGCTGGATGGCCACCATCCAGCACGCGCCCGGCATTGCCGAGATGGTGACCGCCTTTGCCCGGCTGACCAAGAGCATCTCCAAGGAAACGCAGAAGCTGGTGCCCCTGCAGGAGGAGCTGGCTCTGCTCAACGATTACTTTACCATCCAGCAGTACCGCTATGGCGGCGATCTGGAGATCGAGGTTTCCCGGATCGAGGACGAGCGGCTTTGCCGGGACTGCATGATCCCCCGCTTTACGCTGCAGCCGCTGGTGGAGAACGCCATTTTCCACGGTCTGGAGCCAAAGGGCGGCCACGGCAGCGTCCTGCTGGATATTTCCATCGATTCGGCCACGGGGGATGTGCTGCTGCGGCTGACCGACGACGGCATCGGGATGCCTCCGGAGCAGGTGGCGCATCTGCTGGACGCGCCCACCGGAGAAAAAGAAAAGGCCGAAAAGTTCCGCCATGTTGGATTGTGGAACGTGAACCGCCGCATCCAGTATTCGTTCGGTGAAGCTTACGGCCTGACCATTGAAAGCGAGGAGGGCATCGGGACTGAGGTGACCATCCGACTGCCCTATCAGAGGAAAGGAAACGATCATGCTGCGGATCTTACTTGTGGATGATGAGCCGCTGGTGCTCATCGGCCTGCAGGGAATGCTGGAATGGGAAAAGCTGGGCTATACTGTCTGCGGCACTGCCCGCAACGGCAAACTAGCGCTGGAACTCATCGAGCGGGAAAAGCCGGATATCGTCATTGCAGACGTAAAAATGCCGGTAATGGACGGCCTTACCCTTGCCCGCACCTGCCGGGAGCGCAGCGCCCTGCCCGCCTTTATCATGCTGACCAGCTTTGAGGAATTCGATTACATCAAACAGGCCATGGGGGCCGGGGTGGTGGATTACCTTGTTAAGCTGGACCTGACCCCGGAAAATCTGCAGACCGCGCTGGCCCGCGCCGCAGAACGCGTCAAAAAGGAGCGGGCGCTGCTTGGGGAGCTGCCGGTGCAGGAAAACCTTGCCGAGAGCGTGCGCAGCTATCAGGAACGCTTTTTTGTGCGGCTGTACGCCGGGCTGTTTCAGGAGGAGAGTGAGCTGGAACAGCCGCTGCGGCACCTGGATCTTGACCTGAAAAGCGACAGCTATCTGGTGGCCAGCTGCGAGATCATTGCCAACACCGAGCTTGCCCCCGCACAGCAGCTGAAGCTGAGCTTTTCCTGCGGGCGGATGCTGGAAACCACCCTGCAAAATTATCTGCCCTGCTATGTGACCGGAGCCGATGCCATGCGCTGCAATGTGCTGTTCTGCCTGACCGATGTCCACTGCCAGAACTACCGGGCAGTGCTGCTTCCCCTGCTGGAGCGGGCCAGCCAGATCTTGTACAACTACTTCACGGTCCGGCTGCTCTGGGCTGTGGGGCGGCCAACCAATTCCCTGCTGGGCCTTGCCCACCGCTGCCGTGAAAATGCCCACCTGCAGCCCATCTTGACCGCTGAAAATCCCATCCAGTTTGTGGAGGCCGGTGACGGCGATGCTACGGCTGGAAAGATGCAGGTGGTGGCACAGGTACAGGAGTATATCAAAAATCACCTTTCGGAAAAACTGACGCTGGCCGATGTGGCGGCGGTGTTCAACTTTTCGCCCAACTACCTCAGCCAGCTTTTCGGCAAATACGGCGACAGCGGCTTTGTGGAGTATATCACCGAGACCCGCATTGCCGCCGCCAAGGAGATGCTGGAACAGGGCAACCTGAAGGTGTACGAGATTGCGGAAAAACTGGGCTATGAGAGCTCGTTCTATTTCTCCAAGGTGTTCAAAAAGGTCACGGGGCTCAGCCCGCGGGAATATCAACAAAGCTTGTAAACCTCTCAGTCACGCTTCGCGTGCCAGCTCCCCTGATAGGGGAGCCCTTGGCAGGCCGGGCAGAAATCATCTAACTGAGTTGGGCTCGCCAAACGATGAGCGGCAGGGCCTTGCAGTAAATCGTTAGGAGGCATTATGATATCTGAACAACTTTCTTTTCTTCCGGACAGTCTGCCCGACTCTCATCCCTTTCCGCCTGCCAGAGAGCGCACGGTATGGAATGCCCTACCCCAGCGGGTCAAAGACCGCTTTTTGAAGGCAGGCGAAGCTGCGCTGGCTGCGACCATTGCGCCGCTGCCGCTCTCGCTCTGGCTGGATTTCACCCACACTGGGCGGCGCACCCCATGGGAGACGGCTTATTTCTCCCGCCGGGCACGGCTGTGCGCACTGGTCTGCGCCGAATGCGTGGAGCACACCGGGCGTTTTCTGGGTGCCATTGCAGATACCGTATGGGCACTCTGCGAGGAAAGCGCATGGCAGCTGCCCGCCCACAACAGCTACATCCGGGACACGCCGCAGCTGCCCCTGCCGGACACTACCTGCCCATCGTGGACCTTTTTGCTGCCGAGACCGGGGCCCTGCTGGCGCTGACCCGGTACTTACTGCCGGACGAGCTGGACACCGCCGCGCCGGGCATCACGGTGCGGATGGAGCGGGAGCTGAACACCCGCATCCTGACGCCCTATTTTACAAGCCACTTCTGGTGGATGGGCAACGGCGCGGAGCCTATGTGCAACTGGACGAGCTGGTGCACCCAAAACGTGCTGCTCACCGTTTTTCTGCTGCCCACCACGCAGCAGCAGCGAAAAGCTGCCGTGAAACAGGCGGCGTACAGCCTCGACTGCTTTTTGAAGGACTATGGCACGGACGCTGCTGCAACGAGGGCGCCCAGTACTACCGCCACGCCGGGCTGACCCTGTGGGGGTGTCTGGAGATCTTATCTGCCATCGCGCCGGAGGCCTTCCGCCCGCTATTCAGCGAAGCAAAGATCAAAAATATTGCGGAGTACATCTGCAACGTCCATGTGGAAGGCCCCTATTACCTCAACTTCGGGGATTGCAGTCCCCTCGCCGGGCGCTGCGGTGCGCGGGAATATCGCTTTGGGCAGGCCGTGGGCAGCGATGCTTTGCAGGCACTTGCGGCGGCAGACTTCCGCGCCGATGCCGACCCCGACCACCTGCAAAACCCCGACGGCAGCACCCACATCAACCTGTGGTACCGGCTGACCACTGCCTTTGCAGAAGAAGAAATGATGGCGTACTCCGCAGCGCCCCGGCATCTGCCCACGATATGGTATCCCAGTGTGGGCATCTATGCCGCACGACAGGGCAGCTGGGTGCTGGGTGCAAAGTTTGGCTCCAACGGCGACAGCCACAACCACAACGATACCGGCAGCATCACCGTGTACAAGTACGGCAGACCGTTCCTGATCGATATCGGAGTGGAGAGCTACACCCAAAAGACCTTCAGCCCCCAGCGGTACGAGATCTGGACCATGCAGAGCGTATGGCACAACCTGCCCACCTTTGACGGCGTGCAGCAGCTGCCCGGCGCGGAATACGCTGCCCGGGAGGTGTGCACGATAAAACAGCATCACCGGCGAACTGGCGGGCGCGTACCCGCCTATCCCAGGGCTTACCACCTACCGCCGCTGTGTATGGGTCAGCGATCAGGGCATCGCCCTGCGGGATGAAACGGACTATCCCGGCACGGTGGAGCTGACCCTGCTCACCGAGCAGAACCCGTGCCCACAGCGGACGGCTTTGCGGTAGGCACGCTGGGCGGCATCCGCTTTGACCCGGACGCCGCAACGGCTGCTGTTACGCCGGTGCCCATCACCGACCCGCGTCTGCGCACCGCATGGCCGGAAACGATCTATAAGATCACCCTGCATTTCCAAAAAACACTGAACCTTGAACTGTATTAAGGAGAACCGCTATGGAAACCATCAAGCTGAAAATTCTGGACGAAGCGGGGCACACCCTGATGACCTGTGACGCCGACACCGCCGTATCCCTTGTTTACACCAACTGCTATAAGCCCGGCGACCGGGTGGCGCTGGAGATCGACCATCCCGGCCAGTACTGCGTTATCCAGTTCGAGGACACCATGCCCGAAGCCCTTGTGTATGTGGTCAAGCGGGAGATCAATTTCCACATTCCCTTCGGGGAGCAGGCCATCACCTACTCCCCCAAGAGCTTTGTGGGCAGCCGTCACGTCATCCGGGCGCGCCTTGCGCTGCCGGAGGAGATCGCCGCCCGGCGAAACTTGGCCTTTAACTGCTACGATGAACACGGCGACACCGGTTTTTATCCCCACGCCAGCGCCAACGTGGAAACGCGCGGCGAGGCGGTGTTTGCCGCCCGCAACGCCATCGACGGCATTTTTGAGAACAGTGCCCACGGCGAGTACCCCTACCAGAGCTGGGGCATCAACCGCGACCCGAACGCCGCTCTGATCTTGGATTTTGGCCGGGAGGTATTGCTGGATGAACTGCGCATCACCGAGCGGGCAGATTTTCCCCACGACAACTACTGGGTCAAGGCCACGGTGGCGTTTTCCGATGGTAGCACACTGGACATCCCGCTGGTGAAAAGTGCCAAGCCTCAGCGCGTGACCTTTGAGCCCAAGCGGGTGCGCAGCCTTGTGTTGAAAGACCTGATCCAGGCCGAGGGAACTTCGCCTTTCCCTGCCTTGACACAGATCGAAGCCTTTGGCGTTGAGGTAAAATAAAATGAGTATGTACGATTCTCTCTACGGGCGGGAAGGACACGGCATTGACCCAAACGAGCCGGAGAAAAAAGGCTTTGCCCGTTTCTGCCAGATGGTAGGGCGCGACCTCGGCCAGCTGCTGGGCACCAATCTTCTGGTCTGTCTGCTCTGCCTGCCCGCCGCGCTGGGCGTCTCGCTGGGCGTGACGCTGTTCTCCCTGCCCTTGACCGTTGTGCTGAGCGCAGCGACCGGCCTGCTGGTCGGCATTGACGGTCTGCTTCTCGCAGAGTGCTGCCTGCGCAGTTTGCAGAATGACCCGTCGCAGTGGCTTCCCCGCGCAAAGCAGAGCATTTCAGCCCACTGGAAATCTGCCTGTGCCGTGGGTGCTGTCGGCACATTGTTGCTGGGGCTGCTCTGCTTTGTCTCTGCTTTTCTGTTTGAGGCTGCCGCGCAGCAGGGGTACTACCCCGGTCTGGCTGTGCTGGTATTTCTGGCGCTGGATTTTCTGGTTCTGGCCGTAGGCGGTACCCTCTGCATGGCTGCGCTGCCGCTGGAAGGCTCCGGGCATCTTTCGTTTCCCGCCCTGCTGCGCCGGGCGGGAAAGCTGCTGCTGTCCGCGCCGGGCCGCTGCATCGCCGCCGGTGTAGTGATGCTGGCCGGCATTGGCGGTATGATCCTGCTGTTCCCGGTCAGCGTGTTCTGGGCGGTACTGTTCGGTTTCTGGCTGCCGGGGTTGGCGGCCATGCAGACCCTGTTCCCCGTTTTGCGGCAGGAGTACGGCGTGCAAGTGCGCACCATCCCGCGCCCGGCAGCGCCGGAAAAGCCCCTGACCGCGCAGGAGCAGAAAAAGCGCTCCCGCGCCAACTGGTGGTATTATAATTGGGGCATCGTGGCAGTGGCGGCGATGGTCATTGTGGGCGTGGCGTATGTGGCCCACGGTCTGCTGACCACCGTAGACCCCGATTACACCGTGGCCGTGGTCACGGCAGAAGCTCTGCCGGACGAGGCCGTGCAACGCCTACAGACTGCGCTGGCAGACTATGCGGAGGACGCCAACGGCGACGGGGCTGTGGTGGTGCAGGTGAACAACTACACATGGAGCGCCGATGCCGCCCTGACCGACATGAACGGCCAGATGGCAGGTGCCACCCAGATGAACACCGACCTTGCCAACGGCGAGAGCAAAATCTGGATCCTCGAAGACCCAGAGGGCTTTGAGCAGGCTTATGGGGCGCTGAGCGAAAAGCTGGGCGCCGACTGGCAGACAAAACTCATGCCGTGGAGCGATCTGCCCGCCCTTTCCGCGTTGGAACTGGGCAGCTACGATACTGCCGCCGACGGAAGTCAGACTGTGGATGTTCAAAGCCGCTTTGCCGGGTACAGCGTGGCGGTGTTCGATTTCTCAGATGAGCTGTGGCAGGCGCTCAATTCGTAAACAGAAACGACCGTCCGTTCTCTTTTTGTCTATGTGGTATTCTATCCACAGAAAAATAGACGGAGGCATACCGCCATGAATCCCCATACCACGCTGAATCTTGCCAAGATTGCTCTGTGCGCGGTGGAAACCATACTGAGGAATACTTCGCCCGGTGCAGAGGACCATCCCCCAGCCAGTTGAATAAAATAACAACGCTGCAAGTGCTTATCGTCAGGCTGTTACAGATGCAGCAGCATAAAACGGACATTTCTTCAATAAAAAGTCAAGTAGAATTCAATTTGAACAAAATAGTAAGACTTCTTATGCTTTACCGTCATAAATTTTTCAAAATCATCTTAACGCACCTTGCGAAACATGATATTCTCTGTCACAAATCTCACTGATTTTGTGGATTGGTTTGAAACCCTCTACAAGATGTGGTCGTGTTCATTTTGAACACTGCCTCACCGTGGATTATCCCTGAAAGATCAACCGCTCCGCAACACACCCGATTCATTTTGCCGCCGATTCACCCGACAAAATTTTTCGCCTGTCTTGCAGGGTGGTATTTTTCTTTACGGGAGTTGTACCTTGAAAATTTCATGAGCCGACCGGACGTGATACCGGCTTTTCAGCCAACCACCACTTAGTGATACAATTCCGGGCACTGATGAAATCACTTAAA
>ENA-OQCO01000462-OQCO01000462.1-human-gut-metagenome-genome-assembly--contig:-NODE-462-length-22165-cov-1.732190_pt1 | contig 22165 bp, 23 predicted proteins | sample MGYA00242500_ERZ504582 | MGnify/ENA primary metagenome ERZ504582 (study PRJEB26092, sample SAMD00036346) | human gut metagenome | host: Homo sapiens | study: EMG produced TPA metagenomics assembly of...
GGATACCCCGAAGAAACCGTAACCACCCCGAGTGATGAGACTTTCGAGCTTTCGGCCGCCAAGATGCGCGAGCATGGCATGAGCGAAACCGCCATCAACCAGTTCCGCCATTTGTATGACGTATGGCGCCATGAAGAAGCCTCCAGCTGGATTCGCGAGGACGACATCGAGCCGCTTGGCCACGTGCCCAGCTTCCACGACGTCTATGAGACCATCAACCACGACAAGGCCGTGGACGCCTTCGCCAAAACCGCATTCCTCAAGCTCAATGGCGGTCTGGGCACCTCCATGGGATTGGACAAGGCCAAGTCGCTGTTGCCGGTGCGTAGGCACAAGGCCAAGCAGATGCGCTTCATCGACATCATCATCGGTCAGGTGCTTACCGCTCGTACACGCCTGAACGTCGAGCTGCCGCTGACGTTCATGAACTCCTTCCACACTTCGGCGGACACGATGAAGGTGCTCAAGCATCATCGCAAGTTCAGCCAGCATGACGTGCCGATGGAAATCATCCAGCATCAGGAACCCAAGCTCGTGGCCGCCACCGGCGAACCTGTGAGCTACCCTGCGAACCCGGAGCTGGAATGGTGCCCGCCCGGCCACGGCGACCTGTTCTCCACCATCTGGGAGTCTGGTCTGCTTGACGTATTGGAGGAGCGCGGCTTCAAGTATCTGTTCATCTCCAATTCCGACAATCTCGGTGCGCGCCCCTCGCGTACGTTGGCCCAGCACTTCGAAAACACAGGTGCCCCGTTTATGGCTGAAGTGGCCATCCGCACCAAGGCCGATCGCAAGGGCGGCCATATTGTGCGAGACAAGGCCACTGGTCGCCTAATACTGCGTGAAATGAGCCAGGTCCATCCGGACGATAAGGAAGCGGCCCAAGACATCACCAAGCATCCTTACTTCAACACCAACTCGATCTGGGTTCGCATCGACGCTTTGAAAGACAAGCTCGCCGAATGCGATGGTGTGTTGCCGTTGCCGGTGATTCGTAACAAAAAGACCGTGAATCCCACGGACCCGGATTCCGAACAGGTGATTCAGCTGGAAACCGCCATGGGTGCCGCAATCGGTCTGTTCAACGGTTCTATCTGCGTCCAAGTGGATCGTATGCGCTTCCTTCCGGTGAAAACCACCAATGATTTGTTCATTATGCGTTCCGATCGCTTCCACCTGACGGACACGTATGAGATGGAAGACGGCAATTACATCTTCCCGAACGTCGAACTTGATCCGCGATACTACAAGAACATCCACGATTTCGACGAACGGTTCCCCTACGCCGTGCCATCTTTGGCCGCAGCCAACTCGGTTTCCATTCAGGGCGACTGGACATTCGGACGTGACGTCATGATGTTCGCCGACGCCAAACTGGAAGATAAGGGCGAACCAAGCTATGTTCCGAACGGCGAATACGTTGGCCCGCAAGGCATCGAACCGGACGATTGGGTGTGATTTACAACACGGTCGAACGATAAAAAAGATATTATTTTTGTGAAATGGCGCTCAAGTGCGGAAAAAGCCTCTAAGATAGAGTGAGTGTGGGGAAACTCATACGCACTTATAACGAAACAGTAACTATACGTGAGGACTAATGGCAGAGGGCACAAGCGGACGTCGGCGTTTTTCCGACAAATGGGGCAAGCACGAGCTGGACGTACTGGCTGTGTTGTCATCCGCGTTCCCGCAATGGCTCACATCCCGCCAAATTGCGCAGCGCGTCAAGGCTTACGCCGACTCGTATGGAGAGCTGGCAGATCAGGCCGCCAAGGCCGCGTTCGCCAAGCAGTTCCAGCGTGATCGCGCCAAGCTCGCCGCTATGGGCATCGCCATCGAATCACGGCAGCCTGAGTATTCGTCCAAGTCGGAAGGCCAGGACTTCGCGTCCTACCGTCTGCAGTTGGGCGACGAACCGCGCGTCCGTCTGATGTTCGAGCCGGAAGATATGCCGGTGCTTGCCGCCGCCAACTATCTGGCTCGTTCGATGTCGATTTCCTCCGAGCCGGATCAGTCCCAGCTCGCCCAACATGCGTCGCGCACCACGCCGCGTGTGCCGCAGACCCCTATTCCCGGTCTCGGTTTGGATTCGATTGCGCCTGGCTTGGGCACGCAGCCCATTCCGGACTCGCTGGTCAAGGTTATCGATTCGCGTCGCTTTGCCGCCACCGTTGATGTGGACGGCGAACACCTGAACGTGGCCTACACCGATTCCGACGATTTGGCCATGTTTGTGCTGGAGCATCCGGGTGCCACGATTGTCAGCCCGCAGGAGGCTGTGGACGCCTATCATCGCCGCCTGCACGCCGCCAGCCGATTCACTTTGGCCGACGAATCCGCCAGCCCTGTAAGCGCCTCGGTGGTTTCCCCGTCGATTAGTCGCGATGTTCGTGAGCCGGGTGATCCCGAGTCGATCAAGGCCCAGAACAAGAAGAACGGATCCGCTTTCCAAACGGGCAGCGAGGTGGATCGTCGCCTGCGTCTGATGCTGTTCCTCTCCGCTCACTTGGGTGAGGAATTCTCGATGAGCGAGCTGGCCGAGCGCTTTATCGGCAAACCAAAGAACGACGACGAGCTCAAGAAATTCGTCAACATCATTCATAAGGACATCAACACCCTGACCACCGTTTCCGACGATGGTGAGATGGCTGGCAGCCAGTTCTTCGATATCGACTGGCCGCTGCTGGATGCCGAGGGTATTGTTTCCGCCACCAATTCGTTGGGCCTTGAACGTCTTGCCGGCATTTCGCCGCAATACCTCAGCATGCTCACCGCCTCGGTCAGCTACTTGGCGCATTCGCCGTTACTGCCGGACAAGCAGCGTGGGCAGGCCGAATCCCTGTATGAGCGTTTGCGCCGCCATGTCAGCCCGGGCCAGACCCCGTGGCTGAGCCTGACCGGCTATGAGCTGGAGCCCCGAGCTTCTCCATCGTCAAGCGCGCGATCAACACCGATTCGCTGTTGGACATGGAGTACTCCGACGGTACCGGTAGTACCCGTCACAAGCTGGTGGCCCCCGCCAAGATTTTCATCGATGAAGGCGTGTATTATGCCGCCGTCTACACGGATGTCGGTTCTGCCGCCCCCAAGGACAAGAAGGCCTACGTCTCCAAAGACAAGACCATCGACAAGGCGAACGGCAAGCCGCGCATCTGGCAGGTGCTGCGCTTGGCCCGTATCGAAAAGGCGGAACTGGTCAAGCCCACCAAGCAGATCAACATTCCGAACATGCCGGTGAGCGAATTGCGCAAGTGGAGTTTCGACAACGGCACTGACGCGGTGTTCATCACCGATCAGCGCGATCTGGCATTCATCAAGACATTGCCGGGCGCTACCGTCGAACAATGCGGTGCCGGTGAAAAGGTGCATCTGACCGTTTCCTCCGACTCTTGGTTCGTGGCCTTCTGCATCGCACACGCGCGTCATATCACGGCGGTCGCCCCGGAAACGTTGCGCACCATGATCGTGGCACGCGCCGAACGCGAACTGAGCGTCAGCGAGAACAAGTAAGGAGCCTTTCATGCCTTGGTGGATATGGCTGATTCTGGCCCTGTTCATGCTGGCCATGATTGTTGCCGGACTCATCTATGCAGCCCTTCATGGGCTCCGTGCCCTGAAAGACATGTCCGACATCGGTGGCCAACTCGGTGAACGTGTGGCCGCGATGGGGGAGCCCGGCACTTCTGCCGACACCAGCGAGCCGCCTCTGTTCACTCAGCCGCTCAGCGTGGCACAGAATCGTTATGCCGAGGCCCATGCGGACGTGATTCGCAGCAAGGCCGCCAAGCGCGAGCGCCGCACCCAGGCATGGGCCCGCTGGAAGCGATTCAACAACTAACGGAAAGCAGCAATGGCACGTCACCAACACCATAAGGCAATGCCGATTCCCAGACGCTGAGCCCTTCGCAGCGGTACGCATCATTCCAGAAAGTCCAACGCCATCGGGCGTCCGCAGCAGCGCGATTCGCCGAATCCCTGCCTTTCGAACTGGACGATTTCCAGACCGAAGCCAATGACGCGCTCGAAGCCGGCAGCAACGTACTGGTCGCGGCCCCAACCGGTGCCGGCAAAACCGTAGTGGCGGATTTTGCCATTTACCTCGCCCAGGAACGCAACGTCAAAGCCTTCTACACCACACCGATCAAGGCGCTGAGCAATCAGAAATACCATGATCTGGTCGACGTGTACGGCCCGGACAAGGTAGGCCTGCTCACCGGCGACACCTCGATCAACTCCGAGGCGGACATCGTGGTCATGACCACCGAAGTGCTGCGCAACATGCTCTACGAGCGTTCCACCACGCTGAACGCACTACGCTACGTGATTCTCGACGAAGTGCACTATCTGGCCGACCGATTCCGCGGGCCCGTGTGGGAGGAAGTCATCATCCACCTGCCCAAGACGGTCAAGATCGTCGGCCTGTCCGCCACCGTGTCCAACGTGGAGGATTTCTCCAACTGGATTGCCTCGGTGCGAGGCGACACCAAACTGGTGATCAGCGAACACCGCCCCGTGCCTTTGGAACAGCACGTCATCGTGCAGGCGGACGAATACACTGAGCCCGAGGTGCTGGATCTCTATCGCCGCGACGGCAACGGCGAGCAGGCCACCAAGCTCAACGCCGAACTCATCAACCGGCTCGACCAGTTGGACCGCAAGGCCGCACGCCGGCGCGGCGAGGAACGTCCCGATAAGCGCAAGGGCTTCGGCAGAGGCCGCGGCGGCAAAGGCGCCAAGGGCCATGCCCCGAAAGCGGAACGCCGCACCCCGCGCCGCTGGGCCGTGGTGGACGAGCTTAACTTCCTGGGAATGTTGCCCGGCATCTACTTCATCTTCTCGCGCAACGGCTGTGACCAGGCCGTGGAACAGTGTATCAATGCTGGACTGGAGCTCACCACCGATGAGGAAGTGACCAAGATTCGCCGCATCGTGGATGAGATGGTGGAGGGGCAACTCACTCAGGAAGACCTGAAAGCCCTGCAGTTCTCCAAGTTCCGCTTTGCGTTGGAAGAAGGCTTCGCTTCGCATCATGCCGGCATGATTGCCCTGTTCCGCCAGATAGTCGAACGATTGTTCGAAGAAGGTCTGGTCAAAATGGTGTTCGCCACGGAAACACTGGCCTTGGGCATCAATATGCCGGCCCGCTGCGTGGTGGTAGAGAAACTCGAGAAGTTCGACGGTACCGGTCATGTGGCCTGACGCCCGGCGAATTCACGCAGCTCACCGGTCGTGCCGGTCGGCGCGGCATCGACACCATCGGCCACGCCATCGTGGTTGACCATCACGGTTTTGTGCCCGCCACGGCCGCCGCGCTGTCATCCAAGCGTGTCTACCCGCTGCACTCGAGCTTCCGACCCACGTTCAACATGGCCGTGAACCTGCTCAACTCCAGCGACTACGAGACCGCGCACGTTACCCTGGACCAGTCGTTTGCCCAGTGGGAGGCCAACGAATCGGCCTGGCAGCTGGAATCGCAGATCAACACACTGAAGAACGCGCTGGCCGGATACGAACAGGCGTTCGCATGCGAACACGGCGACTTCAAACAGTTCATGACCCTGCGTATGGAGCTGAGCGACATCGAAAAGGAAGGCCGCCGCAAACTGAAGCACGAAGTGTTCCTGACCGATCAGGAGCGTTCACGCGCCTTCCAGAACCTTGACCAGCGCATTCGCGATTTGCGCAAGGCGGAGCACGAGCATCCATGCCGCAACTGCCCGGACCTCCAGCAACACCTCAAGTGGGGCCACCGCTGGGCCCGCGAGACCCGCGAACTGCAGCGCGTCACCGATCGCTACGACTCCCGTACCGGGTCCGTGGCCCGTCAGTTCGATCGCATCTGCGATATTCTCACCGGGCTTGGTTACCTCGAACGCATGTCAATGCGGCCGGCCACATTGACATGACGTTGACCGAAAAAGGCTCGCTGCTGCGCCGCATCTACAGTGAACATGACCTGGAACTGTGCGAGGCGCTGCTCGCCGGCACGTTCGACAAGCTCGACGCCAACGGACTGGCCGCTGTGCTCTCTTCACTGGTATACGAGGCCAGACGCGGGGGAGACGGCGAACCGAGGCACTACCCGGGCGGCATCTCCGGGCCCATCGCAATCGCTTCGTCCAAGCTCAAGGGCATCTGTGAAGACATCGATATCCTGTGCGAGGATCACGGTCTGGACGAGATGCAGCGGCCGGACTTCGGCATTCTCGACATCATGCATGAATGGGCGGATGGCGGTTCGCTGGGATCGTGCCTGTACGGCACCGACATGACCGGCGGCGACTTCGTGCGCACTGCCAAACGACTGGCTGACGTGCTGCAGCAGATCGCTGTCGCCCAGCCGCTGCCGTTCGACGGGGGAGAGCGGCTGGCAGGCCTCGCCCACGAAGCGGCCGACCGGGTCAATCGTGGCGTGGTGGCCTACTCCGGCGTGGACTGACGGGGGGCCGTTTGATGGGAGTTTGTCAGCCGACGTCGGAAGCTTGGAATAGCGGCCAAGTCCGAACTGTTGCGTAAATTAGTAGGGTTAAAGATCTTTCAAGGAGGATGCCGATATGGCAGAACGTAGCCTCAGGGGCATGAGCATCGGAGCGAAATCGCTGGAGTCCGACGACAACGTCGATTTCGCCGCACGAAACGATGTGGCGTATGTATGCCCGAAGGGCCACCGCACCATCCTGCCGTTTGCCGAGGGTGCCGAAATCCCGGACGAGTGGGAGTGCCGTTGTGGTTCCGTGGCCCACCGTGAGGGCGACACCGACCGTGAGGGCGACGAGATCAGCAAACCCACCCGCACCCACTGGGACATGCTGCTGGAACGCCGTAGCGAAGAGGAACTGGCCACCCTACTCGAAAAGCGCCTGCAAATGCACCGTGACGGTGGATTCCTGACTACGAGTGATCTCCTACTGAACAACACGTGAACTTGATGCCCAGTCATCCCGACTGGGCATAATCATGTTGGAACAAGTCGCATATCGTTTGACGACCATTCAAAGCAGTCGACATGAACAAAGGGGAGTGGAATCTCAATGGCACAGCATCCGATGAAAGTGGTCCTGTTGGACCTCGACGGCACGCTTACCAAGTCCGACGGCGGCATCATCGCCTCCGTCGTCAAGACGTTCGAGGAATTGGGTCGCCCGGTTCCCGACGATGCCGAGCTGCATCGTTTCATTGGTCCGGCCATCATCGAATCGCTGCGACGCAACCATGTGCCGGAGGATGAGCTTGACCGGGCGGTCACCATCTACCGCAGCTACTATGCGGATCGCGCCGTGTTCGATGATCCGAACGAGCCCGGCAACAAAGTTCCCGGCCGCTTGGTGAACGTCGTGTTTCCCGGTATCCGCGAACAGCTGCTCAAGCTGCGTGCCGACGGCTATTATCTGGCGTTGGCCAGCTGCAAGCCCGAGTACCAATGCGTTCCGATCTGTGAGCATTTCCATCTGACCGAGCTGTTGGACGGCATCTATGGCGCATCCAGGGATAACTCTCGTTTGGACAAGGATCAGGTGATTCGGTACTGCTTCGACAAAATCGGTTTTGATGCTGCAGCGGGGGACAAGGCCGTGATGATCGGCGACCGCTACACCGACATCGACGGCGCCCACGCCTGCAATCTGGACGCCATTGGCTGCCGCTGGGGCTACGCTCCGGCCGGTGAGATGGAAGAACACGGTGCCTACGAAATCATCGAGAAGCCCGAGCAGATCGAAGAAGCCGTAAACCGTTATTTCCAAACACACTGAAACACAACGGCGAGGACTTCTTCATGATGGGATGCGATGGAGCCTGCGCCGCGGGCTTCGACCTGGTTTTCATCGGTTTGCCATTGCTGTCGCTGTATGAGATTCCCATGCTGATATGGTTCATTTGGCGAGCATTCCACTGGAAACGAGATGACAAGGATTGGCTGAAAGGCACGGCGATTCTTGCAATTGCGGTGGTCGCTCCGGTGCTCCTTTGGCTGTCGGCCTGGTATGCTCCGGTGCTCCTTTGGCTGTCGGCTTGGTATGCGTGGACTAGTTGATACAGGCGACCGAATCCTTGTCAAGGATAACTAATCTGACATAACGTACATTATCGGCTAATAGTACGTGGTGATTTTAGCCGAACCAGTAGTATCTAGTTGCGGATTAGCCTCGCCGCAGAGAATCGGCTACTTCGCAACATCATCCTTATTCCGGTGAGAAGCAACGCCCAAACGCTTGTCCATTTCGGTTTCCGAAGCGTTGCGTGCCTGCAGATACATGGCGATGAGTTCCAGCAGCACCAGCGCGAATATGATGATTGCTCCGGGCAATTGCGCGTGGTCGTAGAACGCGAGCATGCGAGCATTCATCAGATCCGCTGTAAACGTCAACACGGGAAACGGGATCAGCGCCGCCGCAAACGACATGAAATGCGTTTTCACCATCGACCAGTCGACCGGATCGACCGGCGGTCGCCGGCGTTTCGGCGTGAACAGATGACCTCGGCTGACCGTTATAGTGATGATGGACACAGCAAAGATGACGGCGACCATCCACAGAACGCCCGGCAACAATCCGACAACAATCCCGTTCACCCGGTCCTCCAATCAGTCATAATAATCACCGCAACATATAAAAACATAAGATGGCAGGCAACAAAAGCAACACATACAACAAAGCGACCTGCCGACCAAAGCCGGCAAGTCGCCAACAACCATACATGTATCAGGCGGTTGCGCGTTGCAAGCGCTGTGCCTCGAGCTTCTTGCGCATCCTCATGGCAGTCAGTTCATCAATCGGACGGCCCGTGGCAATCGTCAGCGGCTTGGCCTCAAGATCAACATATTCTTCCTGTTCCAAGGCCGTCTCAATCTGGTGCCACAACGAACCCACCGACACGGCGAACACTGCCTTACCGCTTTGCAACAGTTCGAGCATCTGTTCGCTGGTTGTGCATTCATGTACGTTTTGACCATCGCACATGATGGTCACATTGGCCAGCTGATCGGTGCTGCGTTGAGTCAAGAATCCGATGGCCGCCGTTACGTTCTGCAGATTCACACCGGCATCAAGCAACTTCTTGGATACAGCGAGAATCACCACATCCTTAAACGAGTATAGTCGTCGTGAACCGGAGCCATGAGACGGCGTGATGGACGGCTCAACAATCTGCTTGCGTGCCCAATAATCGAGCTGTCGGTACGTGATGCCGGCCACCTTGGAGGCCACAGTGCCACGGTAGCCGCGCTTGATCTCCTCAGTATCGACGTTGGAGAACAACTCCCCCTGAATCGCGTCAGCGTTCAGATTCTGACGGTCCTCAAGCGAAACATGAAGATGCAGCCCGGTCTGTCCCATGGCACTCCCCTAACTCATGCGTGTCTCGCATATGACTCACACTGGTGTAATCACATGATTGCAATTTCTGCAATCAGTCTAACCCCATGCTGGGTGTGGACTATTGGGAAATAATGGCAGATTTCGTGAAGAACACGAGGCGGAATTTACCGATCATGATTTCGTCGCCGTTCTTCAGCGTCGCCTGATCAACACGCTGACGGTTCACATAGGTGCCGTTCAGACTTCCTGCGTCAACCACAAAGAACTGACCGTTGACCCTGCGGAACACGGCATGCTGACGGGATACGGTGGAGTCGTCGAGCAGAATATCAGCTCGCGGATCACGGCCGACGGTGATTTCATCCTCGTCAAGCAAGTAACGAGAACCTGAGACCGCTCCCCTGGCGGAAATCAGCAATGCCGTTCCCTCGGACAATCTGGTGATGGTGTCCAGATCCTCTTGAGTCAGCGGTCGATCGCCGGTGGTGGTAATGGGCAGTACATTAATCGCGGGCAGGCCGATAATGGTGGTTTCGCCTGCGCTAGGAATCGGGTTGGTCATAATCCCCTATTCTACCGTCTTTGCATACTGGTTTTGCGTAGCTTCGCGTACTTCGTCGATAATGATGCTGTCAGAAGGCTGTACATTGACGTTGGACCCGTATTTCACCTGGAGCTGAGCGCCCACACCGCCGGCGATATCGACTGCGTTGGACAGTTCCTGCGGATTGCCAATGGCCTTCACCGTGTATGTGGGCTTGATGGTGGTGCCATCCACGATCAAACCTTCCTCGGCGTCCTGAATGTAGGTGGAGGTGATGACGCGCACGTTATTGATGGCGATTACCTCGGCACCGGCATTGCGAAGTTCCTCGATAAGGTTGAACATGATTGAGGCGTCCACTTTAGTCGTCAAGCCTCGTCCGATTCGGATGGTCACGCCTTGACCCTTTGCCGGGAGTCTGCCGGAGATCAAGCCGCTGGTCTCCTCGTTTTGCTTGGCGATCTTACGCGCCTGCTCCTGCTCGTTAGCCGCCGATTTCAGCGAGTTGAGCTGGCTGTTCAACTGGGTTTTACGCTGCTCGAGATTGGAGATTTGCGTATTCGACTCGTTCAGCAGCCTTACCAGTTCACTCTCGTCCATCGTTTCGTACGTGGATTTAGTGTTATTGATCTGGCTCATGTAGGCGAAACCCAACAACGCGCACATCAGAGCGATGAGAATCGAGGATAGTAACCGTGATTTGTTGCTGGCACGGTTGAGATCCTTCCGGGGCTTCTTACGCACCGTGGGAAACGACCCGGTTTCCATCCGGTCGTTGACCTTGTCTTGTGCATGCTGGTCGCGCATTTTCTCCAGCATGTTGTCTGATTGTGCTTTACGTGCCATACGTCAGTACCCTTGTCAGCCTCGGAAGATGAAGCGTCTGATCGCGGACACGTTGGAGAAGATGCGGATGCCGAGTACGACGATGACGGCTGTCTGCAGCTGCGAACCGACGCCGAGCTGGTTGCCGAGGAACACGAGCAGTGTTGCCGTCACCACGTTGGCGAGGAAGGAGATCACAAACACGCGGTCGGAGAAGCTGCGCTCGAAATAGGCTCGCGCGGCACCCAGCAGGGCGTCAAGAGCAGCGACCACCATAATCGGCAGATAGGGCTGCACGATGATCGGAATGTCCGGCTTGACGAACACGCCGATGACGACGCCGATGATTAGTCCCAGAACGGCTGCCATTATTCATTCCTTTCCGCGTACTTCACTTCGCCAGTGACTGCTGCCTCAAGTGTAATCGAATTGGATTTGCTCACCTGCGGGTAGATACCGGCTTCCTTGAAGGAATCGTAAAGACTTGCAAGTTTCTTCTTCCCCATCGCTTCGGCCAAGGCGCTCTTATCGCCTATGGCTTCAATGGTATAGGGGCTTTGTATCGCGGTCATGCCGATGAGAATATGCCCGCCGGCCTTGCGTATCGAGGTTTGCGCGCCGAGCCTATTACCGTTGATGGCAATGGCTTCGGCTCCGTTTTGGAACATCAGGGAGACCAGTTGCTGCAGATCCAGATCGGTGATGACTCGGATGTTCGTGGAGGTGCCGACTCTCGTCGAGGAGGATTGATCCGACTGGCTTGCCGCGATTGGATCGGCCAGCGTCATGGTGATTCCTTCGCCTTCGACCACCGTGGCACCATTGACCATTTCGTCTTGGATAAGCGTATCGCTTTTCACGCTGCCGGATATTTTCTTGGACTGTTCGTCAACTTGGGAGCGCAAATTATTGACGTCCGTGGTGAGTTCGTCTATTTGCGAGTTGCGATTCTCCAATTGCGTGGCCAAAGTCTGCCGTACCTGCTTACGCGGATCGGATTGCAACTGTTGCACGAATAGGCTGCAGGCAAAGCCAACGCCGACGCAGATGATGAATACGACGATGCGATTAAACCAGATGGAGAAGGTCGAACGATGCTCATGGACCAGTCGTGAGTCGGAGAACATCGGATCCATCGGACGATTGACAAGATCATCGATGAGCTGAAGCGAATCGTCGTTGGTTTTACGGCGACGTCTGGTGCGGATGGCGGCGGCGTCATCCGGGGAAAGCGCATGATGTGATTCCGCGCCTCGGACTGAGTGGGAGAACACGGCGCGGCGTCGTACCGGCTCATTCTCCTTGGGTACGGGGAATGAGACCGGGGCCGTGGCCTCAAGCGCCATACTTCTCCCCCAGTTCCTTGCGTAGCATCCGACGCCCTGCTTGGTATAGATATATCCGGCGAGCCAATACATGGCGATGCCCCAGATGCCGGCGGCCAGCGCGGCGATGTAGAGCAAGTGGAAAACGTACTGGTGCCCAAATCGGCGAAAATCAGACCGACGATGGAAATCATCAGCAGCGCGGTACCGGCCTTGCCCACGAAATGCACGGGCAGCGGACCATAACCGTACTGGGCAAGCCATAGCACCTGAATCGCCATCCACAGATCCCTCAGTCCCACGATAATCAGCATCCACCATGGGATGATGCCGGCGACGCTGAGAGCCAGAATCGAGCAGAAAATGAGCAGTCGGTCGGCGATCGGATCAAGAATCTGACCGATCTTGCTCACTTGGTTGAATCTGCGCGCGATGATGCCGTCAAGTCCGTCTGAAGCCGAGGAAATGGCGATCAGGGCTAGCGCCGCAATCATCTCGTGCTGGAGATCAGCACGCTGATGAAAGGAATCGAGATGATTCGCAGCGCGCTGATCAAATTGGGCACAGTGAAATAGATGTCACGTGCTTCCGGACTGTATCTGGCGTTGACTTTCTGGTTGGTCATATCGACTAACAGTCTACATGCGGGAGGCTTGCAGAGCGGTAACGATGATGCCGCGTGCGCCGACTTCGTACAAATCATCCATCAGCTGGTTGACCTTGGCCTTGGGAACCATGACTCGCACGGCGTTCCACTGTTTGTCGTGCAGCGGGGAAATCGTCGGGCTTTCAAAGCCAGGGGTCACGGCCACGGCGGCGGCGACCTTGCTGATCGGAATGTCATAGTCCATGAGCACATACTGATGTGCAGTGAGCACGCCTTGCAGACGGCGGGTCAGCACGGCCAGACGTGGGTCCTGCTCGTTCAGACGCGGCGAACGAATCAGGCAAGCTTCGGAGTGCATGAGCGGTTCGGCAAACACGCGCAGGCCGGCGTTGCGCAGGGTGGTACCGGTGGAGACCACGTCGGCGATGAGGTCGGCCACGCCCAGCTGCACGGAGGATTCGACCGCACCGTCCAGATGGATGGTCTCGGCCTGGATGCCGTGCTCGACCAGATAGTCGTGTACGAGCTTATCGAATGTGGTGGCCACGCGCTTGCCCTGAACATCCTCCAGGGTGGTGATCGGGGATTCGTTCGGTGCGGCGAAACGGAAGGTCGAGGCACCAAAGCCGAGCGGCATGTGCTCGAGCGCGGCGGTACCGGAGTTCTTGAGTAGATCCTGGCCGGTGACGCCGACGTCGATGGCGCTGCGGCCCACGTATACGGCGATATCGAGCGGACGCAGGTAGAACAACTCGATGCCATTGTCGGGATCTTGCACGACCAGCTGGCGAGGGTTGGTGCGCAGACGGTAGCCGGCCTCGGCCAGCATGTTCCACGCGGGTTCGGATAGCATGCCCTTGTTGGGCACTGCGATTCTCAGCATTTGCGTTCCTCTCACAGGTGCTTGTAGACGTCCTCAAGCGTCAGGCCGTGCTTGATCATCATGACCTGGACGTGGTAGAGCAGCTGGCTCATCTCCTCGGCGGTGCGGTCCGCACCCTCGTATTCGGCGGCCATCCAGGTCTCGCCGGCCTCTTCGATGATCTTCTTGCCGATGAAGTGGGTGCCCTTGTCGAGCTCGTCGACGGTCAGGGAGCCTTCGGGGCGGGTCTGGGCCTTTTCGGACAGTTCCGCGAACAGGGATTCAAACGTCTTCATGTGATTCAGATTCTTTTCTTGCGGTTATGGATGAAAGGTGGATTGCGGTTCGGGCTTGGAGCTCAGGCCCTGAACGCGGCCTCGGCCTTGGTGCGGATGTCGTCGATGGCTTGGGCGGGATTCTCGGCGCCGTACACGGCGGAACCGGCAACGAGCACGTCGGCGCCGGCTTCGGCCACGATGTGCGCGGTCTTGGGGCTCACGCCGCCATCGACCTGGATGCGGGTCTTCAAGCCACGGCGGGTGATCTCATCGCGCAGGCGGCGGACCTTGGCCATCTGGTTGTCGAGGAACTTCTGGCCGCCGAAGCCGGGCTCAACGGTCATGATGAGGACCATGTCGAACTCGTCGAGGATATCGAAGATCGGCTCGACCGGTTCGGCCGGACGCACGGCGAAGCAGGCCTTGCAGCCCATCTCGCGCAGCTGTCGGGCCAGACGCACGGGGGCGTGGGTGGCACCCATGTGGAAGGAGATGGAGGCGGCGCCGAGCTTGGCGTATTCGGGAGCCCAACGGTCCGGGTCCTCGATCATGAGGTGCACGTCGACCGGCAGATCGGTGACCTGACAGATGCGGCCGACGATCGGCTCGCCCAGGGTCAGGTTCGGCACGAAATGATGGTCCATGACATCGACGTGGACCAGGTCGGCGTTGGCGATGGCCTTGAGATCACGTTCGAGGTTGCAGAAGTCAGCGGACAGGATGCTGGGTGCGATTGCGATATTGCTCATGGTTTCCTACCTTATCTGTGCAATGGGACTTGGGGTCCCGTGTTTCGCGCTGTTTCGGCGCTGTTTATTGTGGTGTCACTTAGTGCGCTTGGCCTGCTTCTTCTGGCGAAGCTGTTCCTCTTCGATGCTCTGGCGTTCGAGCTCGTCGGCGGTGACCGCCGCAAGCCGCGCGCCTGCGCCTTGGGGTCCGGACCGTACTGGTAGAGCACGACGAACAGGATGCAGCCGAGCACGAAGACGATGATCGCGGTCCACACGTTGGTCCTCAGGCCCAGGATCACCGTGGAGTAGTTGATGCGCACGTTCTCGATCCAGGTGCGGCCCAGGCCGTACCACATCAGGTACATGGCGAACTGCTGGCCGGCCTTGAGCCGGTCGGCGAGCTTGTGGCCGAGGTAGATGATGAGCGCGGCGCCGATGAGGTTCCAGATCATCTCGTAGAGGAACGTCGGGTGGAACAGCGTGGTTCTGTAGTCCGGGCATTGCGCGCCGGAATAGCAGATTTCGGATTTGCCGATGGCGTCCGCGTCGTTGAGCTTCAGGCCCCACGGCAACGTGGTGGGCCAGCCGTAGAGTTCCTGGTTGAACCAGTTGCCGAGTCGGCCGATGGCCTGGGCCACGGGCAGCGCGGGGGCGATGGCATCGGCGAAGATCGCGAACGGATAGTGCTTGTGGCGGCACCACAGGAACGCCACCAAGGTGCCGACGGAGATGCCGCCGAAGATGGCCATGCCGCCTTCCCACACCTTGAGGATGTTGACCAAGTTGCCGGTGGGCGGGAAGTAGTCGGCCGGCGTGGTGATGCAGTGGTAGAGGCGCGCGCCCACCAGCGCGCAGGGCACGGTGACGAGCGTGGTGTCGAGAATCTGGTCGAAGGTGCCGCCGTACCGCTTCCAACGTGTGGTGAGGATCCATACGGCCACGCAGATGCCGATCAGGATGCAGATCGCGTACATGTGGATAGTGAACGGGCCGATCTCGAACTTGGAGAAGGTCGGCGAGGGAATATAAGCCAGATTCATCGTGCCTCTACTTGCTGGTGCTCATGGTGTGTCCACGCGCGGGTTGTACTTGATGCTCTGTGACTACCCTACCGTGTCACGGCACAACCCGCGTGAGGCGCACCGGGTGTTCACCGGGCGTTGTGGATGCCTTCGGCCAGTTCCTCGCTCTTGGCGGCGAGCAGCTTCAAGCCTTCCTTCGGGTCGCGTGCGGTCTTGTTGTCGTCCGCGAGCAGGGTGTGCACGAGCGCGGAGCCGACGATGACGCCGTCCGCGTAGGAGCCGACCTTGGCGCCCTGTTCGGCGGTGGACACGCCGATGCCCACGCACACGTTCTCGGCACCGGCCTGACGGGTGCGCTCCACGAGCAGTTCGGGCGAGGCGTCGATGGTGGCGCGTTCGCCGGTGACGCCCATGCCGGGCGGCCGCATACACGAAGCCGCGCGCGTTGCGGGCCACGGTTTCGAGGCGCTCGGTGGACGAGTCCGGGGAGACCAGGAAGATGCGGTCGAGTCCGTGACGGTCGGAGGCTTCGATCCACTCCCCCGCCTCGTCCGGGATAAGGTCCGGGGTGATGAGGCCGGCGCCGCCGGCGTTCTCGAAGTCACGGGCGAAACGCTCGACGCCGTAGTGGTACACGAGGTTCCAGTAGCTCATGATGAGCGGCACGCCGCCGGCGTCGGCCACGGTTTCGACGGCCTCGAACACGCGCTTGATGGTCTCGCCGTTGTTCAGGGCGATGGAGGCGGCAGCCTGGATGACCGGGCCGTCCATGACCGGGTCGGAGTACGGCAGGCCGATTTCCACGGCGTCGACGCCGTGCTCGACCATCGTCTTGAAGGCGTCAAGCGAGACGTCCGGGTTGGGGAAGCCGTAGGGCAGGTAGCCGATGAAGGCGGGCTTGTTCTCGGCCTTGAACTTGGTGAACATAGCGCCTGACTTGCTGGGCTTGTGGCTGATGCCCAGCGGCTGGCCGGACGGCGTGGTGGCTTCGTTGGTCATAATCAACAATCTCCTCTTCTTGTTCAGGCGACAGTATTGCCGTGGGCGCCGGCCACATCGAGCGCGGCGGCTGATCGTCGGTCAGGTAGCCGAACCACTTGCCGGCGGTGGCCATGTCCTTGTCGCCTCGGCCGGAGATGTTCACGATCATCACGGCCTTGTCATAGCCCTTGGCTTTCAGATCGGCGGCGGCCTTGTACGCGCCGGCCACGGCGTGCGAGCTTTCGATGGCGGGGATGATGCCCTCGGTCTGGCTCAGGTCGCGGAAGGCGTTCATGGCCTCCTCGTCGGTGGCCCAGCTGTAGTTCACGCGGCCGATGTCCTTGAGCCATGCGTGCTCGGGGCCCACGGAAGCGTAGTCGAGGCCTGCGGAGATCGAGTAGGTGTCGAGCGTCTGGCCTTCGTCGGTTTCCAGCAGGTAGCTCTTAGCGCCCTGGAACATGCCGAGCTGGCCGGTGCCGGGGGCGAAGCGGATGGCGTGCTTGCCGGATTCGGGGCCGTTGCCGCCGGCTTCGTAGCCGTAGAGGTTCACGCGCTCGTCGTCCAGGAAGGCGTTCATCACGCCGATGGCGTTGGATCCGCCGCCCACGCAGGCGCAGATCGCGTCCGGATGGTCGATGCCGTACCAGTCCTGGAGCTGCTGCTTGGCTTCCTCGCCGATGATCTTCTGGAAGTCGCGCACCATGGCCGGGAACGGGTGCGGGCCCGCGACGGTGCCGAGCAGGTAGTGCGTGTCCTTGACGTTGGTGACCCAGTCGCGCAGGGCTTCGTTGATGGCGTCCTCAGGATCTTGTCGCCGAGGGTCACCTCGACCACTTCGGCGCCGAGCATACGCATGCGGGCCACGTTCAAGGCCTGACGGCGGGCGTCGATCTGGCCCATGTAGATGCGGCACTTGAGGCCGAGCATGGCGCACACGGTGGCGGTGGCCACGCCGTGCTGGCCGGCACCGGTCTCGGCGATCACGCGGGTCTTGCCCATGCGCTTGACGAGCAGGGCCTGGCCGAGCGCGTTGTTGATCTTGTGCGCGCCGGTGTGGTTCAAGTCCTCGCGCTTGAGGAAGATACGGGCGTCGAGACCGGTCTTCTCCTTGACAAGTGCGGAGAAGCGCGGGGCTTCGGTCAGCGGACTCGGGCGGCCCACGTAACGCTGCTGGAGCGTCATGAATTCCTTGTGGAATTCGGGGTCGGCCTTGGCTTGCGTGTACACGCGCTCAAGTTCGTCGAGGGCGGTGATCAGGGCCTCGGGCACATAGCGGCCACCGAACTGCCCCCAATACGGTCCCTGATGTTCGCTGAGCGGGTCGTTTCGGATGCTTTCACTTGTGCTCCTGCCTTTACTAGTCGTTCCACTGCAAGTTCATGATCATCGGCGGTGGCCACGCCCTCGCCGACCAGTACCGCGTCCGCTCCCGCACGGGCGTAGTCTTCGACCTCGACCGCGCCCGAATACGCCGGATTCCGCCACCTTGATGACGTCATCGGGCAGATCGGCCGCGAGTTCGTTGTATTTGTTCACGTCCACCTTGAGGTTCTTCAGGTTGCGCGCGTTGATGCCGATCACCTTGGCACCGGCCTTGCGGGCGCGTTCGATCTCTTCGCGGGTGTGCGTCTCCACCAGCACGGTCATGCCGAGCTCGTGCGCCAGGTCGAGCAGGTGCTTGAGCTGGGCGTCGTCCAATGCGGCGACGATGAGCAGCACCAGGTCGGCGCCGTGGGCGCGGGCCTCGAAGATCTGGTAGTCGGTGACGATGAAGTCCTTGCGCAGCACTGGAATGTGCACGGCGGCGCGGACCTTGTCGAAATCGTCAAGGCTGCCGAGGAATTTGCGGCCTTCGGTGAGCACGGAGATGGCGCTTGCGCCGCCCTTCTCGTACTCGCGGGCCAGCGCGGCCGGGTCCGGGATGTCGGACAGGTGGCCCTTGGACGGAGACGCGCGCTTGATCTCGGCGATCACGGGGATGCCGTCGGCGCGCTTAAGCCATCGTGTCGCGTCAATCGGAGCCGGGGCCGCCAGCGTGGCCTTCTTCACATCCTCAAGCGATACGGTGAGCTCACGGGTGCGCTGATCCTCCAGCGCTCCCGCCACCAGTTCGTCCAAAACCGACATGGTCCTCCCTTTGTTGGTGTTCGGTCATGCGCCACTCTAGGTCACGTCCTGTCCCGATTGCCGAACCCGTCCTACATTTTGGGCTTTCGCAGGCGATTCCGGCTTAGGCAGAACATTGGCATAAACTGGCACGCATGTGCAGACGTTTCGCGCTCGACTTGGAATGGGACGCCGTGGCTGGACCGCACAATCGACGGCGCATCCTTGCTCGCCGGCGTGCGGAACTCAGGCACTGCGTTATCCCGCCGCTTGCAATTTCACGAGGTCGCCCCGCTGCAGGGCGACGGCAAACGCCTGATTCAGCCGTTGGATTCGACCGAGCCCATGCGCCTGTTTTGACGGAACATCTTTGACGAGAGATCGTCACTGAATCATTGTTTGCTATATATGTATCACAGTGTCATAACTATGAAATCATATTGTGGAATTGTGGTATATGAAGTTCGCATGACAACGATGTCACCGTTGGTAGGTGGACCAGTAGGTGCCGTTGCTGCCGGTGGTGGTGCTGAACTGCCGATGTGATTCAGTCCACCAGCCCGCGCAGCAGCGCGATTTCGTCGCGGTGCGTGGTCGGCGTCTGCTCCTTGGTTTCGAGAATCATCGGGAGCTTGGCCATGGTCGGATCGTTGACCAGTCGCGTGAAGAACGGGATGCCGAGCTGCCCTTCGCCGATGTTGGCGTGACGGTCCTTATGCGAGCCGAGGCCGAACTGCGAATCGTTCACATGAATCGCCTTGACCCTGGCCAAGCCGATCACCTCATCCAACTGGCGCATCACGCCGTCGTAGTCGTTCTCCAAATCGTAGCCAGCATCCAACACATGGCAGGTGTCGAACGTGACGCCGACGTTCGCCTTATTCTCCACGCCATCCATGATCGTGGCGAGCTCATCGAAATTGCGGCCACATTCCGTGCCTTTGCCGGCCATGGTCTCCAGAAGCACCATGACGCCATCCGCACGCTCGAACACCTGATTCAGCCCCTCGCTAATCAGCCGGCAGCCGGTCTCGGCGCCTTGGCCCACATGCGCGCCGGGATGAATGTTGATATATACCTCCTGGCCGGCCGCGCGGATGGCGGTCAGCAGCTCGATGTCCTCGGCCAACGCCTCGATCGCGAATGCGCGCTTGGCCTCATCCTTGCCGGCTAGATTGTAGACGTACGGCGCATGGACGACCAACGGCCCATAGCCCTCAGCCTTCAGACGCGCACCGAACGCCGCCGCGCCGGCCGGGTCGAGCGCCTTCGAACGCTTGCCGTACGGGGAACGCGGGAAGAACGCGAACGCGGTACCGCCCTCCTCATGGGAACGTTCCAGCAGCGCATTCCATCCGCCGGCCGTCGACAGATGCGATCCGATATACAGTTCCATCATTCCAAACTCCTCGTGTTCCACTCGCTGTTCGTGTTACCGCTATCATATGGTAGGCGGCATCGAGCGCCGCCCGCACAACCGACACGAGACACAACTGTTCACCCGACCAAAGGAGACCCGAGCATGGCGGCAGCCGGCACGCCCAAGGACGATACCGGCCTTGAACGGAAGATGGAGTCGCGTCACCTGACGATGATCTCCCTGGGCGGCGTGATCGGCACCGGCCTGTTCGTCAGCTCCGGCTACGCGATTCATCAGGCGGGACCGTTGGGCGCGATCCTCGCTTACGCGGCCGGCTCCCTGCTCGTCTACTGCGTGATGGTGTCGTTGGGCGAGCTGTCCGTGGCCATGCCGTACGCCGGCAGCTTCCACATGTATGCGAAGCGGTTCATCGGCCCCGGCACCGCGTTCACCATCGCCATCCTGTATTGGCTGAACTGGGCGGTGGCGCTCGCCTCCGAATTCACGGCCGCAGGGCTGTTGATGCAGCGATGGTTCCCGCATTCGCCGTCCTGGGTGTGGTCGGCCGTGTTCATTGTGGTGGTGTTCGCGCTCAACATCATGTCCGTGCGGCTGTACGGCGAGGCGGAATTCTGGTTCGCGTCAATCAAGGTGTTCGCCATCATCGCGTTCATTGTGATCGGCCTGCTGGCGATCTTCGGCGCCATACCGATTGCCGGTCATGATTCCGCGCCGTTGCTGGGCAACTTCGTGGCCGGCGGCTGGTTCCCGAGCGGCATCGCGCCGATTTTCTCGACTTTGCTGACCGTGGTGTTCGCGTTCTCCGGCACCGAAGTGGTGGGCGTGGCGGCCGGCGAAACCAAGGATCCCTCGCGTGCGATTCCCAAGGCCGTGCACACCACGGTGCTGCGCCTGGCGATTTTCTTCATCGGCTCGATTCTGGTGATGGCGGCCTTGATCCCCTGGCATCAGGCCGGCGTGGATACGAGCCCGTTCGTGCTGGTGTTCCAGTCAATCGGTATGCCGTTCGCCGGCGACATCATGAACTTCGTGGTGTTGACGGCCGTGCTTTCCGCCGCAAACTCCGGCCTGTACGTGTGTTCGCGCATGGTGTGGTCGCTGGCCAAGGAGCGGCTGATTCCCGAACGTTTTGCTAGGACGAATTTCCGTGGTGTGCCGGTGTGGGCCGTGCTGTTCAGCATGGCGGGCTCACTGCTGGCGTTGCTGTCTTCCGTGATCGCCGCCTCGACCGTGTATCTGGTGTTGGTCGCCGTGTCAGGTTTGGCGACGCTGGTGGTGTGGTTCTCCGTATGCGTGTGCCATATCCGTTTCCGGCGCGAATGGGCGCGGGATGGGCACAGCGCCGATGAGCTCGGCTATCGTGCGCCCGGTTTCCCGGTGCTGCCGTGGCTGGCCATCGTGATGTGCATCGGCGCGCTGGTGCTCGTGGTGCTCGATGATACGCAGCGTTCGACCCTGTATTGCATGATCCCGTTCGTCGCCTGCTGCTACGCGGCTTATTACGCACTCGAACGGCAGCGCAAACGCGAAAACAACGCCTAACTCGATTTCGAGGGGCTGATTTGGCACTTGCCGGAGATCTATCTCCGTTTCAAGGGGCTGATGCCCGAGTAGACAAGGCTCCACAATGGCGTAATGGCGTTGCCGCAAAGCGTTTATACTCGCGGTTTGGCGTTTGAGCAGCCCCTCGAAAGCCAAGTAGATGTCCCCAGCGAGCGAAATCAGCCCCTTGAAAGCCAAGAGCCCCACTTTTTCGGCGAATTACGTCTTATATGAGGTCGTACGGCATCTGATGCTTGACCATCCAGAAGATGCCGAGGCCGATGAACACCAGCAGATTGAATCCGCCGCTATGCCACCACACCACGGCGATCAGCGTCGCCATGCGCGCCACATAGAACGCCGCACGCCGCCAGCCTTCTCGCGGCCGGGTTTCCACTGTCATATGCGTGAAGCTGCCGCCGAGCGTACAGCCGCCGCGCAACCATGGCACCACGCCCTCGAAGAGGATGAGCGCCGCCAGGAAGAGGATCGAGCCGGTCCAGTCGAACGGTTCCATCGACTGCCATGAGCCGTTGGAGCCCGAGGCAGGTTCGATTGGACGATCATGACGAACAGATGCGTCGGCATCACGCGAACCGATCAGCGTCATGTCGATGATGAACGTGATCAGCCGCCTCATGAGCCAG
>ENA-OQCO01000463-OQCO01000463.1-human-gut-metagenome-genome-assembly--contig:-NODE-463-length-22079-cov-1.506286_pt1 | contig 22079 bp, 25 predicted proteins | sample MGYA00242500_ERZ504582 | MGnify/ENA primary metagenome ERZ504582 (study PRJEB26092, sample SAMD00036346) | human gut metagenome | host: Homo sapiens | study: EMG produced TPA metagenomics assembly of...
CCGTGAAAACACCAGCGGCGAAACGCCCGGAAGCTGACGCGTCCGAACGCCGCTTTTCTGTGATCTGCGCTTTGCGGCATAGCTTTCGTCGGCTTCGGTGTTAGGTCGTCTCCACGACACCATACTCCGTGTTGAACAGCGCAGGCCTTTCATGCGGCTTTCCGTCCGCCAGCATCAGCTGCGCCGACGTGCGGTAGAGCAGATGAAAGATACCAGAGCTGTAGCCGTTGATGAGCGTGGCCGTCATGCCGATGACATTTTTCGCCGTGCCGAACAGCTCTGCCATCGCGTCGCCCTGGCCGCTGTCGTTGTTGTACTCGTGCAGCTCATCCACGATGAGGCCGTCAAGTCTGCCGCGATATCGCTTCTTGATGTACGAGCTGAGCGGATACCTTCGGCACGCGCCGCGCGTCGGGAAGTACCCGTCCGGGTTTTCGCGAAGCGTCTGCAAGACGTCCAGTGCGGCGGGGTTCTTCGTCTTCTGCATGGCATGGACTTCCAGCTTCCGATGCACCCAGCCGTATTCCGGAATTTTGACCCACGGAGAAGGCACGCTTGGATTCACCGCTGTCCACAACGGTTCACCGCAATTCATACATTGATGATTGCGCCGGTTTTCCATGCGGAACGCCTCCGGTTTCGCGGTCACCCAGTCGTATGTATCGTCGCTGCTTGGCAATTCTATGACGGAACCACAGCCGGGGCAGCGGAACGCGCCTTTTCGCGCGTCAAACAGAACCGCCGGGCGGCGCATATAACCGTCTCTGGCTTTTTCCTTGCTGATAACGGCATAGATGCTTTTGTCTCCCTGCAGGTACTGTGCGTACAGGCTGTCCAGCTCTGTAATGCTGCGGACGATGACGCCCGCAGTCTCCGGCAGCGTTTCGCCAAGTTCGCGCACCCACTTCTTCGCAACGTGCGACGGGCAGAGGATGATGTTGAACGTCTTTTTTTTGTTTCTGCGCCTGATACGCGGCCAGCGCCGTTGCGCCGATCTTCGTCTTGCCGCTGCCGCACTCCGCCACGATGAACGCGGATTTCCCCTCCGAGAGCTTGCGCTTGACCGATTCCGCAACCGCAAGCTGCGCTGGATACAGGCTGTAGCCCGCGTGTGCGCGGATATAGTCGTTGATGCGCAAAATCTCCGGGGAAAGCTGCTCCGCAGCGGGGTCAAAGAGCGGTTGGAACTGATTACGGATTCGCTCTGCCACGGTCACGCCGAACGCGCTAGGTAGCTGGTGACAGAATGCACACTGTCAAAGCCGTGCAGGTCTTGATATGTTCCGGGAATACGAATTGCACCGCTTTTCAAGCCATCCTCCAGCACCTTGACGATATTGGCGTCGTCCTTTTTGCACAGCAGCAGCCACGCCTCCAGCCGTTCCCGGATGGAGATGACGCGCAGCGGCTTGAGCCATCTGCGCCGCCGCAGTTCGTCTAGAACGTAGTCCTGAAACTCCGGGATAAGCGGCACGGCCGTTTTCCGATCCAGCGCGTCAAACAGCGCCCGCCGGTCTCCGGCCGGACAAAAAAGAACGCACTTTCGCGGCGGCAGCTCTACATTCGTCTGACCGTCCGCCTGTGCATCTTCGTCCTTTTTTGCCGCAGTGTCCGCATCGTCCAGCGAGAGGATGGTCGCCTCGGCGTAAATTCCGTCGTGGCTCAGATGGCATTCGTATTTCTTCGGTTCGCAGGTGAGCATGGCTGTTTCACCGGCAAATTCCGTTTCCAGCGTCGCACCGGCGTAGATCGCGTCCGACATGGCGCGTACCATCTCCGGATACCCGCCGAAGCGGATCGCCCCGAAGATGCTGTTCACGTCCCATCCGGTTCGAGGATGATCGTGTCCGCATACGCACTGAGACGGATCTCCTGCTTGGGGTTGTAATAGCTGATTGGCCATGAGTCTGCTTTTCTCTGGCATTCATAGTTTCACTCCTTTCATCGTTTTTGGACGCAAAAAGACCGTAACTGCCAAGCGGCAATTACGGTCTTACTGGTCCTGTTGTATTTTGGTATTCATTGGTCTGCGCGCGGAACCGGGGCATACTTCACCCCAAGAAATCACCTCCGCCCCTTCATCTGCTCCGCCCTGATACTGCTCTGACCTGAATACAGGGATATTGTAACGCAGCAGCAGGCGGATGCAAACTTGCGGATTACTCAAGTGTTGTATCGCATAACCGCTTTCTCCGTGCTGCCCGACGAATCCAGCTTGCGGCTCTGCGCTGCTCCGTATCATCATAATAGGCGATCATGTCCGACGCCGACGCAAGATAGCACAGCTTCTGCGTCAACCCGATCCGTCCTGGCCAGAGCCAGCAGCCCTGCGGGTACAGTGTGTGCAGATAGTCAAGCTCCGGCTCTGCCGGTCGCTCTTTTCGCAGTCCGCATAGGATCACTGTATAGTCCAGCAGCGGATAGTCCTGCTGCAAGCGCCGGATCACGCGGAACGCAAGCCGCTCAAACGGACCGAAATAGCCAAGAACAAACGCGGAAACATGCTCCTGCTCAATCAGCGTACGAAGCCGCAGCTCCAAACGCTCCTCATTCAAATTTCTGATCGTCTGATCTCCAATTAGCGCGCAAATCATAGCTGTTTCCCTCCGCTCCCATTTCAACAGAACGATTGTCTGCTTATTATAAAGTGTATGCGCCGTATATTTCGGCGAATTGCATAATATAATTATATAACGCTCTATAAATAAGTTAATCGCTTTATAGACGAAGCTGAACCAAGACGCCGCAGCTTCTATAATTTTCACAGAAGGGGGCGTTTACTATGAGCAAAGACGAAATCAGCTTCAAAAACCGGGACCGATTTATCCAGATGGGCATTGCAATCTCCTCCCTGCGGAAAATGCGCGGGATGTCACAGGAACAGTTAGCCGAAAAAGCAAGCATCAGCCGCTCTCATCTGAGCGCGATCGAAGCACCGAATATGGTCCGTGCGTTCTCCATGGAAGCGTTCTTCAACATTGCCGATGCACTTGATGTAACGCCTGAGGAGCTGATCCAGATCGCATTCTTGCAGGATAAGATCTTGAAACGGAAATAAAATGCTTTGCTAATTTCTCTCTGAATGTAAAAAAAGATGAATTATATTCTCATATCTATATACAACCTTTGATATTTGTGCTATCATAACTTATAATCTTTAGATAATATGTTGTATTTTTCTCTGCTAAGGAATACAGTCATATTTATCGGTTTAAATTCTTACAAGTACGCATAACATATAGATAATTGCCTAGACACCGTATATATGAAATGATGGATAGAGATATTATTGACGGGTATCATGGCACTACGAAAAAATCAGCAGAAATAATTTGCAAAGAGCAACGTATGCTTCCGAGCAAACACAATAATGATTGGCTTGGAAATGGTATATACTTTTTTGCTAACGCTTGCGATGCACAATGGTGGATTAGTCACGCGCGATATTGTAATCGTAAAACGTCCGTTCTTACTGCTAAAATCACATATGTTCCTGCAAATCTGCTTGACTTGGATATTCAGGATGATTTAAAAAAACTGAATGATGTGGTTTATACATTTATTTCTTTAAACGAAGGCCAGATTAAAGCAGATATGACACCACAGCAAACGTGGTGTTTTGCCTGCAATCTTATTCACGAGATAGATCCAAACGTTGAACTTATTGCAAGAACCTTTCCGCATCATGAAGACTCTTCAATTTTTCCAATCAACCGACGGCAAATATGTGTTTTTGACAGCAAGTTAATTTCTGATATAAGAGAGTTTGAAGGTGTATTATGTTAGATGTCAAGCAGATAACCGAGAAGCTTAAAGCAATGAATAAAAATGAATTGCTTTCACTTGCTTGCAAGGTGTTAAATGATTCGGGTATAGAATATACTCTTGGGAATGGACATATTCATTTTGAGCAACTAAGTTCTGAGGATGCTAAGGCTAGCAGTTTTCGCTATTTAGTTTCCAATACCGCTATTCATCACGCAATAAGGTATTCATCAGACGCTGCGGGTAGTTCCCTGAAAGGCTCTATAGAAATAGAATATGATAAATATGATAGCGCATTGAGTTGCTATAAGTCAGGAACCATTTCAGCTGCATGATTAAGGAGCTAAAAATGAGCAACATTGAATCGATTGCAAGTTCTCTAACTATGGAGCATATCGTCTTTGATAAAGTATCTTTTATCCGAAAAGGCTTTAAGCAAAAAGACGACTCCGAAATATCTTTAAGTTTTCATGTTTCAATTAGTCAAACAGACAACCCGGATGTCAATAGAGTGACTTTACAGGTACTTGCAGATGCACAAGATGAGTACGATGCAGAAATCCAAATTACAGGGTATTGTAGCATTTCTTCAGATTGCCCTAATAAGCAATACTTACTGGAAAACAACGCTGTCGCCATACTCTTCCCATATGTTCGTTCAGAACTCACGTTGATTACTGCTCAACCGGAAACCTCACCGATTGTGCTCCCAGCAGTGAATATCAATCAATGATTAGGCAGTCGGAAAGGCAAGAGTAATATTGACGCGCAAGGAGGTATTCCTATAAATACAAGGAATACCTCCTTATAATAATTTATTTTCCCACAATCTTTCCAAAAATCTGTTTCTTCCCCTCGTCATACCGCTGGATCACGACCATGACGGTATCACCGGTCTTGAAGTCCGAGTCCTCGTAGTGGAACGAGTACCGGCACATGACGACCGCACCGTCGGGGAGATTGCAGAACACTCCGCCGGCGTATTTGCCCGCGATGATCGCCCTGCGTCGGCAGCCGACGGGGTGGCGCAGGCTGGCTTCGTCGAAGGGGTTCGGCACCGTCTCCTTGACGGAGATCTCCAAGGTACCGGCCTTACGGTCAAATTGCTTGACCACGCAGGTCAGCTCATCGCCCGGATGATACTGCTCCCGCAGGTCGGGAATAGCCGCATAGCTCATATCACGCTGCGAAAGGTTCACGTCGTAGCCATAACACTCGACCAGACACCGTCGCGGGCCGACGGCCAGCACATGGCACGGCACACGGCTGCCCGGCTGGTGGAGTGGCTGCGTGGAGAAGAAATAGCGCCGTGACGCCAGCGCCAGACGGCGAGAGCCAATGGCGAAGCCCGCTTCACGATCCACATGGGTAATGACAAAATCGATCTGAGCGCCCGGCATGTTCCGCAAAACGAACGCCGGGCGTTCTTCATTTTCTGCCCACATTTCCGTTTCGGGGAGCAGGATGCGGGCACGGAACGGCACAATGACCGCACAGTACATCCGCTTGGTCTCGACCTGTCCGGTCTGCGCGCTGCGGACAGTCATGGAATGGGGATCGACGCCGATGATCGTTCCGCGCATGGCGCTTCGGCTGCGGAAGGAAGCATAAATTGTGTTCCACTCCTGCCGCTGCTCCGGCGAGAGATCCTGGTCGAGCGCACGGAAGTCCAGATCGTAGAAGGATTTCTTCTCCGGTTCGCTTGGTTCTGGCGGTTCTTCCGCTGCGCTCGATTCTCCTTCGCCGTATGGCTGCACGGGTTCTTCGATTTGTGGCTCTAATGCGGGCTGTTCTGCGGGGGTGAGTTCTTCAATGTCGGTGATTTCCGGCTGCGCAGTTTCTTCCTGCAGCACTTCGGGTTCGGCTTCCTTTCTGGGCATATGTAGTTCCTCCTGTAAGTATTATTTTCTGGCAAAGAATCGGTGCGTACCGCTCTCTTGCCGGATGGCAGAAATAACGGGTCTGGTGTATGAAAACGCTTCTGGCCTGATGCTGTTGGGCAGCATAACAATGATCTTTTCGTCCTGTCGGATTTCACGCTCCGGCGGCGGATCACTGCCGGACACGATGACAAACTGCTTGAAACTGGGTTCTCCAAGCGAAAAGCGGAGCAGAGTATGTTTGTCCACGGCAAAGAAATCCTCCGGTTGCGCCGCGGACAGCTCCAGCATCACGTCAATGGCTTCTATCCGCTGTGTATTGAGTTGCCCTCCGGTTTGCGTAATGAGACCATCCGAGATTTGCAGCAGTCCGCCCATCTGCATCTGGCGTACACAAGCGCCGGTTACGCGCACGGCATCATCGAGCGAAGAAAAGGCAAACGTCTTTTGCAGCAGTGCGACAAGCTGCCGCTGCTCCGCACAGCCGAGCTTGTCCAACACCGCCAGCAGATATTTTTGCTGTTTTGTCAGCAGCATCAACCTCGCCCCTTTCCCGGCGGCGAGCGCAGCGAATTGAGGTACGGATCGACCAGCAGGTCACTTTCCGTTTCCGTGATGCAGTTGTAGATGGTTGACATAACGTATTTCGTAGATCCCTGACCGGCACATTCCGGTTCGTGTGCAGCTTGGTCTCCGCTTCCTGCAAAACGAAATAGTTCAGCAGATGCAGCCGCGAACGTACCCGGCTTCTTGGCAGAACGGCCTGCCCGATGCGCAGGTTGTCCGAGTAGAAAAGCCGCTCAATGGCGTTCTCAAAAACACGCGCTACCTCCGGCTCGAAATACGAAAGCTCACAAGCATCCAGAATGCCCGTGAGCTCTTTTTCATCGTCCGCCGGTCCGTCCTCCGAGGGTACAGACAGACTGACATCTGAGAAAGCTGTATCAGGTTGACTAAAATCAGTATTACTTGCGCCCGGATCCTGCGGTTCTGGAACATCAGAATCTGCGGTTCTAAAGGCGGGGATTTCGGGGTTCTGGGGCGGCACATCCTGTGGTTCTTCCGCTTCAAGAAACGCAGAATCCGTGGTTCTGGAACCGCAGGATTCATACGATTCAGAGCAAAACGGCACACATTCGTAGTTGGGATCATCGATGGGCGTGACGCTGGCCAGATAGATCTGATTGGCATCGCCGCGGCCGCAGCGTTTTTCCCAGATGAGCTGAAGCTCCGCCAGCTTGCGGAACGCCGCCGTGACGCGCTGCTCACAGATGCGAAGCTCCTTCGCCAGCGCCTTGCGTGGGAAAATCACGAACACCTCACCGGCGTCATTCACCCAGCCATTGCGCCGTGAAAGCTGAAAGCGGTTCAGGAGAAAGGTGTACGTCACCTTGGCGTCCAGACTCATATCCGCGTATCGCGGGTCGGAAAATAACCATCGCGGCATCTGCATGTGCCAGACGTTCTGTACGTCCGTCTGCCGCATAAGCCGGAAACTTGGATGCTCGGTCAGCTTGGCTGCTTTCATAGGGGTTCCTCCTATTTCTAAAGTGAAATAATTATATTGACGGGAAGGAATAATTCGTTTATAATTAAAGCAGAATAAATACTTGGAGGGATGCTATATGATGATTCGTTCTGCAACCGCCCTTCGGAATGACTACGATGGCATGGTGAAACTCTCGACTGAAAAGCAGGAGCCGATCTATCTGACGCGCAACGGTGACGGTGAAATGGTATTCCTGCCGATCGAGCTTTGGGAAAAACGACAGGCAGAGCTGGAGCTTTTTGCGGAAAGCTGCGCAGGGAGCAAAATAAGATTGCCGGTGCAAAGACATATTCCGCAAGCGAGCTGCGTGCCGACGTGGAGGACGTTCTTCGTGAGAGTTGAGTGGTTAAATGAGGCGCGGAATGAGTTTCTGGCCTTTCTGAAATACTACAAAACGGAAGTCGGCGCTCCTTATGCAAGAAAGTTTGCGGATAAAGTCCTTCATGCCACGCAGCAGCTTGCAGACTTTCCGGAGCTTGGCGTACTCAAATACGATACGCTGATGGGCAAGCACGATTTCAGGGCGGTGTTCATCGACCAATACGTCTGCATCTACAAAATTGAGACTGACGCGGTCTATATCTATCACTTCGCAGATGCCCGAAAGAATTACATATATCATATCTTTGGAATGGAATAGGCGACTACATATCTAGGATACTGTCCACCGTACACTCCACCATTCCAATCTCATCATCCTCAGCCAGATCGTAGGCGGGCGGTTGCTCGCTGCGGTCTGGCTGTTTTTCGTTGTCGGGCGGTTTGGGGATGTTTGACGGTTCTTTCTGACAGATGCTTTCTTTTGCGGTGCTGCTTCGGCTTCTTTTCTTCGCCACTCCGGGATGTAGTCAATGACACGGCAGGTGGTGAGGCCGGCGTAGTCCGGCAGCTCCTCCGGCGTCATCTTGTAGAGGAGCGCGGGCTTGTGCCCCTTGAACAGCGCCAGACACTTCCGGTTCTCCAAGCGCAGGACTTCATCGGGGTTCATCAGGTCGCGCTGCGTGTTACTGCGCGTCTGCGAGTACGGCCGCGTGGACGAATATACCGGTGAGAACAGCGGCATCATCGGCATCTGGTTGTTGAGAACGGAAATCGTTACTTTGCCGCATTTTTCCGAAATGTACTTTGCTGACGTCAGATCGTTGCAGCCCATATAGAGCGTCTGGTCAAACGTCGCCAGCTGATTTTCCCATTCCTTGCCCGGATACTTTTCCTGCCACTGAGAAAGGCTCTGCACGACGATCTGCGCGGACATATTGAAGCCGCGGATGCTGTTCAGACTGTCCGCCACGCCGTCCAGATAGCCGATGTTGCAGTATTCGTCGAGGCAGAAGTTCGTCAGCACCGGCAGCCGCCCGCCCGCGCATTGCAGACGCGCAAAGTTTGAAAGCTGCGGCAGGGCCAGCGAGAAGAACAGCGACGACAGGAATCGATAGGCACTGTCCTGCGCGGAGATGATGACAAAATACACACACGGCCGCTTGCCGGGGAGCAGAAGGTCTACATCGTGGTTTCGTGTGATCTTGTCCACCAGACGGCTCTGAAAGACCGCCAGCCGGTTGCCGAGACCAATGACGATGTTGCCCCAGAGGTTTTCTTTTGCCTTGAGGAACAGACCGTGTGGGTATTTGGCCGGATGCTCCGGCGGGAGGGCTTCGAGCTTGCGGTTGATCTCCTCAATGCTCTCCGTCGCGATCATGCGGTACACGTCTCCAAGACCGCGCTGTTCAATGGGAAGCAGATTCCCATCGGCATCGCGCAGATTGACGACATAGTGAATGAGTGCCATGAGCAGATTCAATTCCGCCCGGCTCCAGAAGTCGTTGGCTTCTTTCGGTCCCGATGTGTTCTGCACGATCGTATTTGCCACCGTCTGCACGAGCTGCGGCTGGGTGTCCAGACCGTACAGGCAGTTCCATCCGTCCGAGTGCTCCATGTCCAGAAAGTTTACCGCTTTCACATAAAAGCCGTGCTGCCTGAAATACGGGGAAAGACGTTCAAACAGTTCTCCCTTTGCGTCCGTGATAAACGCGGACTCGCCGCGCTTCGCGCAGCCCATGAGGAACGGGATGATAAAGCCTCTGGACTTGCCGCTGCCCGGCGCGCCGATGCAGAGTAAGTTATTATTGTCTCCGGCAACCATCCGATGTGCCGCATAGAGCGCGTAAGCATCCGGATCATCCGGATGCTTTTTGACTTTGCCGAGGATCATGCCCTCCGTCCTGCCCGCGGGCAATAGCTCCAGAAACTCACGCATTTCTTTCTCGGTCAAGAAACCGGACGTACCATGCGTACCGTCCGGGAGAATGTCAAACCCGCGCGGGTCGTGCGTGTATTTGTAACCGGAGAACCAGATGTAGCCCTTTTTCGTGATGAGGCAGATGATCAGCACAATTACCAGCGTCGTCACGATCCCAAAGCCTGTGAATACCGCACCCCAGTTTTTGAACGGGTTCAGCACCCAGATGCTTTGGATTTCTTCGCCCGCTTGATGAAAGGTCGAAGCGATTCCAAGCCGCAGGGAATTGAGAAACATCCCATAAAAATACCAGCCGACGATCACGGCTGGCACGCGCATGGGCAGCTTGGCTTTGTTTCGGGCAAACCAGCTTTTGAATCTTGCGTCCAGTTTGTCCTCCAGCTTTTCAAGGAGCTTTGAGAGGCGGAACATCCAGAACACTTCCTTCCGATGTGTAAAATGGCAGGTCAGGCGGCGCGTATGGCGCGATACTTCCAAGCAGTTCCCGCAGCGCCGATTCTGTAATGGTAAAGACACGCGCTTTTCCGGTCTCACGGTAGCGGCGGTTCAGGATGGTTTCCAACTGTTCCGGCAGCGCAGCCAGTGCAATTTGGGAGATACCGTCCGAACGGGCAGCCTCTACCGCCGCGTCGATGCGCCGCAGGTTCATATCTGCCGCCATGACAAACGGAACGCCCTGATACAGTGCATCATACATCAACCGATCTGCGGGCGGCGGAATGTAATGCGACTTCAGGATGATTCTCGCCAGAAGTTCGCGGTAATTGGGTACACCCATGATACGGAGCTGCAAACAGCCTGTACCATTGCACGGCAGCAGGAACAGCGGCAGCTTCAGGCAGTCGTAGACCTCGCGGTAGGATTGCAGGCGCGTGTTCTGGTTTCGGTCCCAGCGTCCAGTTCAGCAAGAATTTCTTCGTAGCTGGACGCGGCAAAAATCATGGTGCGCCGCTTTGCGGGGATCACCGCCGTATGATTTTGGAACGCGGTCAGTTCATCCGTCAGCGCAACGCAGCCGATACCGGGACTGACCCAGTGGATCGCGCACATGAGGTTGCCGGTGTGGAGCAGCGCCGCCACGCGGGTGCTGCCCCACGGATTGGAGCCGCGATTGCGGGCAATCATGGGAAGAAACATCGCCTGTTCGCACAGTGCGGAAACATCTGTCGTAAAAACAGAAACGCCCGCCTGATATGCGGTGGTTATCAGCTTTGCTTGACGAATGCGGCGTATGGTATCAGCGGCTTTGTAAGCCGGGGCGACCGCAGCAGGGAGTTTCGGAAAGGCGGTGTCGAGCAGTCGGTTCCCGGCGGCGGTCAGCGTGTAGGCTTGTGCGGGGGAATAGAGCTTTATCAGGCGGAGGATTTCAAGGTTCTGAACCTCAATCTTGGAAAACACATTGGTCAGATCTTCCGCCAGCACAAAGCGGCACCAGCGGAGAAAGCGCAGGATATCAAGGTCGCGGGTCGTAAAAATCATGGCAGTTTCCATTTTCCTGCGAGGCACCGAAACTGCGCTTGCGCCGCTTCCGGCGCAACCACAATTTCGGTGCGTCTGCGTGTTTTTTCTCTGATCGACCGATGGGTAGCCGTAGATGCCGGTTTTTTGCTGCCCGCCGGACGCTTCAAGTTACGAAAAAGCATGAAATTACAAGCGGTTTGACCCATCGGGTCTGTCCGAGCATCAGACAAGGCAAAAAGAAGTCGCGGAGCACAGGGTAACGGATGGCTCCAAAGGCCGGTATGCGATTCCTTTTCGATGAAACCGGAAAAATTCTTCCTCCGATTCTGGCAGCACCAGACTGATATGACAAACATTCTCCGCGCTGCGGCTGGACATCATGTGAACGGACAAGTGATATTGGTCGTCATCGTCAATGACCAAGCCTTTCAGCGCATTGCTCACTGCTTTCCAACCCTTATTGTCCTGATCGAATACATGGCGTCCGTCCACGTCGCTGTGCTCATCAATCACCAAAAGCATCTGTCTGAAATGCAGCCGGAAATTTGTGCGCTGCATATACGCGGTCAGAAGCTGTCGCACAGTATCCGTCAGCCAAGTCGCGGGCATATACCGGCAGTGCGGCAGGAGCGTGTCGATCTGCATGTGTACCCAGCCCGCGCCCGCGATCTCGATGTGCCCGGACGGGAGCTGGAACTCCAGCCCGTCGCGCCGCCCGTATCCGCCAGCGCCCGGCATCTGTGTTTCGCAGAGGATGCGCAGATAAAGCGTCGCAGACTCAAAGAAATACGCGGTTTCCTCCAGCGTGAGCTGCAATTTCTCGCGGCTCATTTTGCCGCCGTCCACAAGCGCCGCCAGCGTATTGGCTTTCTGCAAAGCCCTGCTGATGACCGACTGGATCTTCTTCATTTCCTTTGCAAAGCGTTCTTCGTTCATACTTCTCGTTCCTTTCTGTTCAGCAAATCTGTTGGCGATGTTGTAATGGCATCGTATTCTTTTTGTGTCGCGTAAAACGCGATGGGGACATGATTATAGCCGATGCACAGAAGCCCTTCGCCGCGGCGGAATCTTGTGATCTGACGGACTTCTTCCTCGGATAAATTCAAGACGTTTTGAATCAGCCGGGCTTCCTGTTCCTCCATCTGCATAACGATCTTGATGCGGCTGGAATCCAGAATGCCTTTGCCGTATTTGCCGTTGTCCAGTGAGAACAGGTCCTGCATACCCTGCGTGGACGTAATAGCAATACCGCCGAGGCCGCGGATGGTCTTGACCATTTCCTGAATATAGCCCGCCGCCAACGGATTGGAGTTTGCGCCGACCAGCGACCATAGCTCGTCTGAGATCAGCGCCGAGAGCTGTCCGCCCGCACCGGAAATGAGGTCATTCGCAATATCCGTCGCCCAGAAGATGCCGGGTAGGAGCAGATCATCGGGCATACCCGATGTATCAATGACGATGTATTTGTTGTCAAGATCAATTTCATTCCGGCTGCCCATCGCGGAGGCCGAGCCAGTCACATATCGCGCCAGCACGACGGCCAGATGCCGCGTATCCGCGCGCTCCTGCAGCACGTCGTACCAGTCTGCCAGCACAGGCATTTCGCGAAAACTCCCGTCTTCGTTCAGACAGAAGCATTGTCAAACGTGATGCCATACCGCCGGTAACACTCGACCAGCGACGTGTCCAGATAGTTCCGGTCTTCGTCGCTGAGGTCACGCTTTTGCAGGCTGTACCAGATGATGAGCCGCGAAATTTTATCCGCCAGCACGGAATCATCCCGGGAAGCAAGCCCCTTGAGGCCCGCGTAGGTGTCCAGCGATTTTCTGCGGATCGCCATGATATTCGGGCAGTCCGGCGAGGACGGGGACATCCGCAGATACAGACCGCCAAGCTGTTCGCAGCGCGGGCGAAACTCATGACCTTTCTTCGGAATGATGTAAATGACATGCTTGCCCTGTTGCCGTAAGCGTCCGCCGACGCATTGGAGCGTGAATGTCTTACCTGCACCCGACGAGCCGCCGATCCAGATGTTGCCGTTCGTATATTTATAGTCGTCATAGGGGTTCAGGAACACCGGCGAGCGGTTGTACATATTAAGTCCGAGAAAGATGCCGTTCCGGTCAGACAGCTCATAGGACGCGAACGGGAACGCTGCCGCCACGCCGCTGGTGAGCGCATTGCGGCGGGATTTACGTTCAATATCCGGGTCGAGATAGAGAATGGGGAGCATGGACAAGAACGCCTGCTCCTGCTTGTACTCGCACCGGCGGGCGATCATGTCCACAGAGACACACAGCTTTTCTACCGCCGTGACGCGATGCTCCAGCGTTTCAGGATCACCGGCTGTGACCTCGATGAGCGTGTGCATATAATAAAAATCCTCGCCCTGCCGGTTCATCACGTCCTTAAGGTACATACCGGACGCAATAGCACTGTCCAGCTCCTCAAAGTCCTGCCGGGTATCTGCAACGTCACGCATCCTGCTGCGGTTCATCATGGTCTGCTGCGAGATCTTTGCGAGGATCTTTTCCTTGGATTGCTTGTCAAAGTGGAACGAAATGCTGACGCCCTCGCCGTCCTCGACCAGCGGAGCCAGCCAGCTTGCGCCAACGGTCGTAGAATAGCCATAGCCTGTGATATAAAGATAGGCATGAAAAATGCCGTCCACTACGATGTAGTCCCGGCTTTTGGTGTCCACGCTTGTGGGCGAGAGAATGTCCAGAATTGTTGTAGAGCCTGCCTCCAGCTCGCTCAGATCCGGCGTTTCTTCGCCGAACAGCAGGCGCTTGAGAAACGGCTGCTTCTTCGGCTGCTCCTTGACTGGCGGCTTCTCCTCCGTCGGCAAGCCGGGCGGCGGGGCGGGTTTGTTCTTGCGGTGCTTTTTCAAGTGGATCACACTCCTTGAAATGGTTTATGATTGCTTTTGTTCATAGAAAATTCAGAACGGAATTGTTCGGTATGGTGTTGATTTTTTGCATTATGTCGCATATAATATGGGTGAATCGAAAGATTCTCAGCAGGTGTTTCGCCGCCTATATCCCAAGCGCGAGGCGTTAATGATGTAGCTGGCTTGGGCGTAAGTTCTTTGGGCCACCGCAGGCGGGAAGAATTTCCCGCCATTTTTTATAAGCGCATGGTGAAGACCTCAGTTCGTGGCGGCTTGACAATATATCATAAAAGGAATATACTAATAGTGGGCAGATAAAAGGTGCATATATGTTTGAAATTGAGTTTTATCAACTACCGAATGGAACAAAACCGGCGGTGGAGTTTCTGGACTCGCTGGATACAAAGATGCGCGCAAAGGCCTTGCACAGTCTTTCAATTTTAGAGGAGTTCGGAAATCAACTGCGTGAGCCATATTCCAAACAGTTAGAAGACGGTCTGTTTGAGCTTAGGATCAAATTTGCGAGTGACATTTCCAGACTATTTTTATTTCTTTGTGGTCAATCATACGATCGTTATTACAAATGGATTTGTAAAAAAGACCACGAAAACCCCAAAATCAGAACTGATACTTGCCCGTAAATATAAGGCAGACTATGAAAGGAGTCATTGCTATGAGTGATTTCAAGAATTATCTTGCACAGCAAATGGAAGATCCTGCGTTTGCTGCTGAATATGAAGCGCAGCGACCGGAATACGAAGCGATTCGCGCGGTGATCGCTGCGCGGCTTGCCTGTAATATGACGCAGAAAGAGCTTGCTGAAAAGACCGGGATCCGGCAGTCCAATATCAGCCGGATCGAAAACGGCTCTGCAAGTCCCACGATCGATACGCTGGCAAGAATTGCGGCTGGGCTCGGAAAACAGTTAAAAATTGACTTTGTCTGAATTGAATCCTACCCATTCAGGAGGAACGGAGAAATCCATTCCTCTTTTTTATTCTCCATACACCCCATGCACTTCCGTGGTCATGTCGAAGACACCTTCCGGCAGCTTGACGCGCAGGCTGGTGCCTTTGTTGATGAGTTCGTACAGGAGTTTCAGCACAAAGTCGTCCGTGTAACGCGGCTCTAAGACCTCCAGCTCACAGATGTCCAGATACCGCCGGGCGGTGTCCGCTTCTTCGTTCAGGCGCTGGATGATGCCCTTGACGGTGTTGCGCTTGGCGCGCATCTTGGCTTCGTACTGGAACACGAGAAAGAAGCGATGCCGGATGGACTCGCTGGCGATACCGAGACCGATCTTTTCAATATTGTCCTCGATCTCCGCGCGGCAGTTTTCGCTTTCCTCGGTTTTCTGGAACTGCCGCATCTGCTCCACATACTCGCTCGTGTCCGGCGGGAGCGTGCGCACCTCGCAGCTCATGCTGTCCGGCGCAATCTTCAGATATGCGGCGTAGGACGTAATGATATTCTGCTGGTCAGACGGGGATTTCAGATAAAAATTGACCGGCAGTACCTCAAGAATTTTAATGAAGCGGTTGTCTTTCGTGATGACCACGCCGCCAATGATGTTCTTGACCGGCAGCCACGCCTGGATGCTGTCACGATAGGTCGCGCCGCCGTGACTGGTCGGCGCGGCCGTGCCGAAAATGGCGTCCTCATGCTCATAGACGCACCTCCCCGCGGTAAAAGATCATGCGCCGGTGCTTGCGCCAGTTTATCCACGCCTTGAGCCATCTGGTGAGACTGTCGCCGCCGATGCCAATGAGCGCAAAACCGCCCACGGGAACGAGGATCGTCATCGTGACGATGATCTTCGGCATAAGCGTCAGCGGCAGCAGCGCCAGACAGAGAAAGAGGATAGGAATGCACAGCAGCACGGTTTCGACCGCATTGCGGATCTCAAACACGCCGAACAGCTTGCCCGCGTCCGTAAAATTTACGGGGATATGATAGGTTTCATAGCTCATATTCGTATTCTCCCACGCGCTCCATCAGACTGTTTTTGCAAGCAATATATTCTTGATGCAGCGTATCAAGTTTTTCTCCGCGCTGGGCGATGATTGCTTCAAAGCCGCTTTGGATTTTCTGTACAGTCTCCGCCGACGGCTTGTTTTCGCTCAGTTCCAGCTCGCTGATGCGCTGCGCGGATACGCCGCAGGCCCGGCCAAGCTCGACCATGCTGACATGGTGCCGCAGGCGGAGAATGCGGAATTTTCTGACCTTCATAGGCCCCTCCCTTATTCGTCATATTGTATGTACGGGATCTTGCACCAGCCCTGCCAGCCGCGGCCTTCGACCTTTGTGCGCACCACGCCGTACTGCGTGCCCATCGCTTCAATGGCATAGCCGTTCCCGACGTAGACGCCCCAGTGTCCCTGCTTCCAAAGACCAAGACCGACAATATCGGGCATCGTGTCCATGCCGCCGTACTCGGTGCCGTTTTCCTTGGCAGACGCATACATCCGGTCGGCATTGTAGTCCGGCATCCCGTTTGTATTGTAGTCAATGGTCAGTGTGTCGGGATTCAGCCAGCCGTAGCCTTTGAGAAGGCCCACGCAGTCCGTTGTGCGTCGGCCGAGCCAGTGCTCGCGGATAAACGCTTCCGATGCGCCGATGTCCGGATACTGCTTCAGCTTGTATTGGAGCATGGATTCCGTCAGAACGCCGCCAAACGTACCCCAGACATAGCCCCAGCCATGCTCCCACGCCTGTATCGCATAGGCGGCGAGATCATCGGTTGTTTTTTGTGCGCGGATTTGTAAAGCCGGAGATGTCGATGGTATTGTCGGCGCTGCCGCCGCTCTCCGCGCCACCTCCGCCACCACTGCCGCCGGGGGAGGCCTCTGCCGGGCCGGTATAGCCGGTATCGCCCGCATAGCTGGGCTTATAGGCTTCAAATTTGTCTTTGTATTTACCAAGCGCGTCGCTCTCATAGATCGTCTCAAACAGTGCGCCTGCCCACGTTTTGGCGTCCTCGTCAAACTCCAGATCATCCATGAGCTTGTCTTTATCGAGCGGCTGGAAGATGATACAGAGGACAGTCTGGTTGCCGGAGGATTCCAGCCGCGTCGTGTGCTTGAGATTGGAGATCAGAAGTGACTGGACCTCCTCCGGCTTCATTTCAGATAAGTCCTGCTTGTGGGCGACAGAGTTGATAGCAATGTACCAGCAGAGATCTTCTTCATCGAACTTGCTGGACACCCGGATCTCATCGATCGTGACGCCCTGATTCTCATACGCGGCAGCTTCGCCGGTGATGATGGCGTCCTGCTGCGTCTTTTCAAAGTCCTCCAAGGACAGATATGCGCCGCCGATGGAAAGCGCCTGCTCCCGCATGGTGATCTGCGGGTCCTTTTCGGACGTTTCGTAGCCGAAAAACATATTTGGCATAGCGGAGATCACAAACATGGGTATCACGATGATGGCAATGAGAACGCCGACGGCAAACTTGATGATCGTTGGCAAGAGCTCCTTCGCAGCGGCGGCAGCCGCGCCGTGAAGCCCTCCTGCGATCGCCGCCCGCACGATGTTGACAGCTGCCTTGACCACGCGCGCCGCATTCGCCATGACCTCCGCAGCGGAGCGGCGGTTCCGGTCATTCATCCGATGCCACCTCCTGCGTGTTCTTTTGCGGGCGCTTCGTCGTCTTCTGCGAGGTTTCATGCAGATCAAGATGCGACGGAATGGACTCCGGTGTTCTGCCGGTCAGCGGAACGAACGGTTTCTTTGCCGCCTTTTCCGCAGCGGGCTTCTGCGCCGCCGATGCTGCTTCCGTGTTGATCCCAACTGCCGTGGGCGCAATTCCTGCGGCACCGGGGCGATGGTAGAGCGTCTGCTCCTTCTTCTGCGGCTCCGGTTGTGTACCGGCCTTGCGTTCCTGCGGTGCCGGACGCTTGGCGGAGGATTCTGCTGCTGGGCTTCTTTGCAGTCCGCGCGATTCCTGCGCTGCCGGAGCCGGGGCAGTTATGCTGCCCGTGGGAACCGGAGTTGCCGGTTTCCTGCTCTGCCGGTCGGGAGATGCAGCGGAAGCGGGAGACGTATGCGCAACAGTTTGCGGTGGGTTTTCTGCGCTGCCGCCTTGCGCGGGAATTGGGCGCTGCGAAGCGTGCTGCTCCGCTTGACGCGCCGTATCAGGCCGCGTGGTCGAGCGCGGAGGTGTACCAGCTTCGCGGTTGGAAGACGGCGCTGCCGGGGATACCGGCGTCGTGGGCGCAGAATGCTCCCGATTTGTGGAGCGGCCATCCATACGGACTCCGCTGGTTGGGTGTGCTGCGCCGTTGGACTGCTGGGCAGAAACATGGTTCTGCTGCGTGATTTGGGTATTCCCATTCGCGGAAACGCGTGTCGTCTGCTGCACAGGCTGGGTATAGCGCCCGCCGATGGACGTGCGCTGTGTTCCTGCTGTACCGGGTACTGGCGTATTCTGCGGGCCACTTGATTGCTGCGGCCGCGTACCAGTTCCTGCGGTATCGCGGGCGGGTGCGGAATGAGAATCTGGCTGTTTTCCTGCCACACCGTTTTGTGCGGGAATTGGCGGTGTGCTGCTGTGTGGCACAGACGGATTTCCTGCCATACCGGATCGCGGAGAAGCAGGCGAAGCCGGATGATCTGCTGCTGGCTGCGCGCCTGCCATGTTCGGAGCCTGCACAAAGGTACTGCGCTGCTGCGTCGTTTCTGTATGCGCAGACTGCATCTGACCTTTTCCTGCGCTGCCGACAGGTTGTGCCGGACTGCGCAGAGTGGCAGACGTAGATGCGGGATTGTTTGGCATTGCATTTGGCGCGGCCGCATTCGGTGCGCCTCGCTGTGTGTCAGGCGGCTGCACAAAGGTGCTGCGCTGTTGTGCAGACTCGGCCTGTACCGTCTGTCCCTGTGCGTTGGTGCTGTGATACGACTTTCCTGCGGGACCGGTCGGCTGAACGGTAGTGCGCGATGGATTTTGGCCTGCCGTTTTTCCCGCTGTGCCGCTCAAAACAGTCCCACCGTGATTCTGCACTGACGCACTGCTGCGCGGATGGGATTCCGACTGGGAATGTACAGTCTGTTCTTGCTGCGTGTTCTGCGTGTCCGCGCCGCCCATGACAGGCTGCGAAGCTCCTGCGGGACGATACGGCGCACCGGGTAAGGTTTTTGCTGCCGTGGGCGCTGCATGGTTCTTTGGCGCTGCCACATGACCCGGCGCACGTCTGGTGCCGGGCGGCACAGCAGTTTTGCGCGTAGAGTTGGGCTGCTTGCCGGTGCCAGCAGGCGCGGCTTGCGGGAATGCACCCGCCATCTTTTCGGTGGCGGATTGTACGGTATCCGTCTGTGCAGCAACCGTCTGAGCCGAAATAGATTCTTGATTGAATACAGGATTCGCGCTGTTTTGCTGCGCAGACGTGCTATGATGATAGCCGTTTGCGTGCGAGGGCACATTGACATTGGAAGCGCTGCCAGCGCCGCCAGAGCGCGGTCCGGTCGGTGCATTCGGCTTGGAATTTCCGCTGCCGCTGCGCGGCTGATTGCCGTTCCTGCCGATGGTATGCGCTGCATTGGACACCATTGAGCGAACGACCATCATCGTCATTGCACCGGGGAAGCCGCGGCCTAATGGATCGCCCGTCATGGCAGGATTCAGGCCGATGCGCGCAAGGATGCTGTCCGCTTTTTTCGCTACCTTGACGATGGTAACGACCAGCACCATCCATGGCAGCACGTCAAGGCCGCTCGGATAGTACGACAGCACAGATAAAAGCATCTTGACGAACATCACGTTCGTCGCCATGAGCAGGCACATGGAACCGAACATCCGGCACCAGCCGTTAAAAATGTCCGACGTGTTCCGGCTGCCGCCCATGCCAAAAGCGAGCGGTGAGGTGATCGTCAGCACGGCGAGGATAAAATACCGCTCTGCCATTTCCATAATGAGCTTGAACGTCTGGAACATAACGATGATGCCGCAGATCACGACAAGCAGCCAAGAACCGGTCAGACCGCCGAAGGAGGCTTCATCCGCAAATGTAATATCCACGGCGTCCGGCATTTGCAAAAGCTCAATGACGGTCGATGTCATATTCAGCCCCAGCTCGCAGATCTGCGGGCTTGCCACCAGCAGAAACGAAAAGGCAAACGTCCGTGTGAACAGCAGTTTCGGGTCTTCGGCATCAAAGCCAAGTCCCGCCGCCATGCCGCGTGTGGCCTGAAAGACAAGGTTTCCGATGAGCAGCGCCCAGCCGACGCCAAGCATGATCTGCCGGATGGTGTCGATGATGGGAATGTGCTCCCGCAGATACGCGAAATCCAGACTCATGAGGTCAAACAGCACGGACGCAAAATACTCCCAGCATTCCAGGATCAGGCCATAGATCCATTCGATAAAGCCCTGAAAGAGCAGTTCCAGCAAGCGGCCCGCACCTCCTTTTCCACCGGATGATTATGTTTAGCCTTGGATCGTTGCAAGACCCTGAAACAGCGGCGCAACATAGGCGATGAACGCGCCGATGCCGTTGATGACCGCCCACGCGATCCAGATGCGGCGCAGCCAGTCCCACGCCTGATCGACCTTGTGCTGATTATTGGAGAGCTTTGCGCCGACGACCGCGACGGCGGACATCAGACCGGCCAGCACCGTACTGATGCCTGCAATTTTGCTGTAAACGTCCACGATGATGCGGTTTGCCGCCGTCCACATATCTTCGACAGCAAACGCCTGCACACAAAACAGGCTGACGCACAGCAAAAGCAGCAGGCAGAGTGTATAAAAACGATATAGCTTTTTCATTGATTCCTCCAAAAAAGAAGCGCAAACCTGAGAACGGAAGACCCGTTCTCAGGTTTTTGATTATTCACCGCCCCATTCCAGCACAAAGACGATGGAGAGGACCTCCTGCTCTGTGACCGCTTTGGATACGGCGCTGACAACGGCATCATAGGAGATCGGGAGCTTGCCGTTTTCTGCAATATCCCATGGCCCACGCAAAATGAGCGTTTCTGTATCGCCGGTTTTTGTCGTCACGGAATCGTTGATCTTGAAACCAAGCTGTTTCGCATCGACTTTAGCGTGCGCCATATCGGTATCAAACGGAACAAGCTGCCAGCCGTTTTTGGTGGAAATTGAAACGCTGGATACAATGACCTCGCCGGTAGAACCGTTGATAATTTCTGCTGCGCCGGTGTGAACCTCGCCGTTTTCATCGACCGTTAAAGGAAGGACAACAGGCACCGTGACCGAGAAAACTTCGGTGATCTCCCATTGGGCGTAATACGTTTTATCTGCGGTTTCCGTGAAAACGTCATTCGCCGTTACCTGCGTACCGCCGGTTGCTTCGGTGAACCAACCAAGGAACTCTGCATTTTTACGTTCCGGCTCGGTCGGCAGCACCAGCTTTTCACCGTAGGTCTGATTTGTGGTTTCCGTCTTGCCGGTGCCAATATCCCATGTCACGACGTATTGGTTTGCTTCAAACTGCGCATAAAACGTTGTGCTGGCCGTGATCGACGTGACAGTGTTGTAGAGCTTGCCGCCTTCTTTAGCCGTGTACCAGCCTTTGAAGCTGTGCCCCTTTTTGACCGGGAGCGATGCAGGGATCGTCGGCTTGCTGTTCGGCTGGACGGTTTCGCTGTACGCTGTCTTGCCGTCAATCAAACCGCCATTCGCGCCTGCGTCCCATGTAACTGTCAGCGAAACAGTGGCACCGCAGTCGTCGCATTTGCCGTCGCCGTCGGTATCTACATGGTCGGCATACTCATAACCGGGGTCTCCGCAGGCCGAGCACGTCTTGGTGCGCTTATGCTGCGTTTCGCTGTCCGATACCCACGAGCCATAGGAATAGCTGTGGTCAGCATAGTCATAGGTCGATGCGCCGCAGCCAGAGCAGGTTTTTGTACGCCGGTGCTGGGTATCACTGTACTTGCTCCAAGAGCCTGTCGAATAGCTATGACTGCTATACTCCGTTGTGGAGTACCCGCAGGTGCGGCAGGTTGCAGTACGGCTGTGCTGACTGGAGGAAGAATTGCTCCACGCTCCATAACTCATGCTGTGGCTGGCATAATCATAATCCGTTGCACCACAGTTACGGCAAGAACCGGTGCGCCGGTGCTGACTGGACGAATACTGCTCCCAGCTTCCATAACTGTAACTATGGCCGCTGGAATAGATCGTCTCACTCTTGGTCTGCCCGCAAGCACAGCTATAATTACGGTATCCGTTGCTGGTGCAAGTAGAAGACTGCTGGCTTTGAAGCACCCATGTATGGCTGCCGCAGTCCGGGCAAGTGCCTGATCCGTAAGCTC
>ENA-OQCO01000464-OQCO01000464.1-human-gut-metagenome-genome-assembly--contig:-NODE-464-length-22035-cov-2.316734_pt1 | contig 22035 bp, 21 predicted proteins | sample MGYA00242500_ERZ504582 | MGnify/ENA primary metagenome ERZ504582 (study PRJEB26092, sample SAMD00036346) | human gut metagenome | host: Homo sapiens | study: EMG produced TPA metagenomics assembly of...
CCAATCTTTTATGAAGGGCACCACTTCCTTCAATATGCCAATCAAAACTTCCATTTTTCATCGCTTTCTTTAATTCTTTTTCCAGTTCTTTGATTGCGTCTTGCGCAAGCTCATCTACAGCATTATCAATTATTGCGGCATTGTTATCGAGCAACTCTCGTTTCGTGTATTCCGAACCGCAATCAGAGCAACGTACTCGTACATCGTCACTTGCATGAAGAAGATCTTCAAATTCTTCATCTAACGACTCAAATTGATCATTACCGCAAAGAGGACACAATAGCGTGACTTTACGATCTAAATTTTTCATTAAAGCACCTCATTTTAGCCGTTCACACAACGGCAGGATTTCTTCCAGCTTGGCAACGATTCGTCTTTGCTCAGCAAGGGGTGGGATAGGGACGAGATAATTTTTAAGAATCTCAAATGGCGGAATATTCTTAATTGCAGAGCCTTTACTACCGCTTCTGGCGTTCTTTTTCAATACAAAATCAAAAAAGGTTAAGAAGTATGGTATGTACAATGGTTCAAAAATCTTCATTCGCATTAGCGCCTGATTAATAATACCTTGTTCAAATTTGTCAGGCATTACGTATGTTTCTCCAATTGTACCAGCGCAACTAACAATTATATCTCCCGGAAAAACTTCAAATCCTTTCATTTTAGATTCAAAATAATCTCTGCGGATATAGTAATCTCCAAGAGTAGCATCTTTTTGTATAGCATTCTTCTGCTCATAGACCTTAATTGCACCATTTCCTTTTGGGACGAACATACTTTTAGTTATTGCACTACCAAAAGGCCCTTTTTTATAGCTGCCCAAATCACCAAACCTCACCCATGTCCAATTGTCAGGGATATCGTAAGGCTTTTCGTTCTCTGCAATTTCGGGCAGGGGTTTTTCCTTTTTGATTTTCTTTTCCGCAATGAGCCGTTGCTTCTCTGCCTGAATTTGTTGATAGAGTTCCTCGCCGGTGCCTTCCTCAGCTCGCTGCTCAACGAGCTTACCCTGAATGGCATATTGAAGAATGGACTTCTTCATATCCTCCGGGAACTTGGCATTAAACTGTTCCAACTTTTCGTAGGCTGCGGCATAACGGTCAACATACGGAAGAAGTTCTTCTATCTTGGCAACGATGCGCCGCTGTTCTTCTGCAGGAGGCAGAGGAATCAGTGAGTTCACGATTTTTTCTTTCGATATATTGGGCTGCGCTCCACCTTCTGCCATTCCGATGTAAGATTGACGCATAGACATCAAATAATAGAACAAATACTTGTTATTCATTCCGGCGTACGGGATACAGGCACAGCATGCTTGGTTTGTTGTAACCGGAATTTCTAATATGCCGAGCTTACCTATCGTTGCTCCATACATAGCCATGAGAACAGAACCTATCGGATTGAGCCTTAAAGATGTTTTTTCCAGAGCCAAGTCCGTAATATATTCGGGAACCTCTTGAATAAATCCATCATTCAAGTCCCCTGTTTTCAACCAAGGAATAGAACCACCATAATATGCTGGATTTGTCCTTGAGGGCGTCGCTCCAGAACTCCACGAACCAACATTACCAACTTTAACCCATTTCCAACTTTCCGGAACATCAAAAGGAATTTCATTGTCGATAATGTCTGGTAAAGGCTTTTCTTTTTTAATTTTCTTTTCCCTAATCAGCGTTTGCTTATCTGTTTGCATTTTCTGATAAAGTTCTTCTCCAGTACCTTCTTCCGGTCTCTGCTCGACGAGCTTGCCTTGGATTGCATACTGAAGAATACTTGCCTTCAACTGCTCGGGGGTCATTCTGTTACACCTCCCGGCAGCAATGCTTCCAACTCTGCAAGAACTTTGTCGATTTCAGCGTTGAGGGTGGTTCTTCTTTCCTGATACTCTCTGATCGTATCAAGCGGGTCGAGAACTTCTTCTTCCTCGTGAGGATAACCGCAGAGATCTATGTTGCAACCCTGTTCATTTAGCAGATAGTCAGCGGTAAATTTCTGCGCCTTGAAGTATTCGCCGTCAGGAATTATCTCTCTATTGTTCCACCAAGTGATACAATCCTCGAAGTGCTTCAGCTCCATGGGCTTGGTCTTGGAAAAATGCTTTCTATCGGATGGAATATCCACTCTGTAGAACCATGTTTCCGTTGTCGGCTTTGTGTTGTCGAAGAACAACAGATTGGTGGTAATGGAAGTATAGGGGCTGAACACAGAGCCGGGCAGTCTGACAACGGTATGCAGATTAAACTCGCCAATGAGCTTTTTCTTGATGTTTACCTTGGCGTTGTCCAGACCAAACAGAAAGCCGTCCGGCACGACAACGGCGGCTCTGCCGTTCTTCTTCAAGCGGTACAGGATGACCGACATAAACAGGTCGGCTGTTTCCGAACTTGCCAAGTCGTCGGGGAAGAAGCCTTGAATAGACTTGTCCTCATGCCCACCATAGGGAGGATTCATCAATATCACATCAAACTTATCATCATCCGTATAGTCCAACAAATTGTGTTTCAACGAGTTCATGTGATAGATGTTCGGGACTTCAATATCATGCAGCAGCATATTGGTTACGCACAGCAGATAGGGAAAAGGCTTTTTTTCAATTCCGTAAATGCTATCATCCAGCTGCTTCTGAGCGGCGGTGTCCGTTACCTGCTTGGAGAGCTGTCCAAGCCAAGAGGTGATAAATCCACCGGTGCCACAGGCGAAATCTGCCATCTTTTCGCCCAGCTGCGGCTTTATCATCAATGCCATAAACTCGGTGACTGCTCTCGGCGTATAGAATTCACCGGAAGAACCAGCAGATTGCAACTCCCGCAAAATCTCCTCATAGACAAAACCGAAAGCATGGCTTTCCTTCACATCGTCAAACTCAATCTCGTCAGTGACATCAATGACCTGACGAAGATAAACGCCGTCCTTCATATAGTTGTTAGCATCCTCGAAGGTGGACTTGACAATGGCTTTCTTAATTGGAGTATCGGGTGTCACCTTGATACCTTCATAGAGAACCGCATCACCATCTTTCACATCATTGCCTTTCAGAACCGGGAACAAGGTATTGTTGACAAAATTAAGGAGCTTATCTCCAGTCATAGCATGACCGCTACCATCAGCTTTCGCCCAATTTCTCCATCTAAGGTCTTCGGGAATGATGGATTCATAATTATCCTCATTCAGCTCCCAATCATCTTCTTTTGCGTCATAGACTTTGAGAAAAAGCATCCATACCATCTGCTCAATTCGTTGCGCATCGCCGTTGATACCAGCGTCCATACGCATTATATCTCTAATTCTTTTTATAAAACCTGACTGCATCGCCATATTTATCCTACCTCTACTTCTTCATAGATACTTGCCTCAAGCTCTCTAACAGCGGTTTCATATTGAGCCTTGCCGCCAAACAGCTTGACAATTTTTGCAGGCTTACCGTAATTGGCAAAATCCGCAAGGGAGAGAACTTTAATATCCTCAACCTCTGTGATACCTTGGTTCATATACTTATCCAGCAATATATCAAGAACGGCCTGTGCGTCGGCAGAATACTTGCTGAAAAAGTCTTTCTTCTTAACATTGTTAGCCCGTTCTTTTCGGGTCAGCGGCTTTTTACCATATGCCACATAACAGATGAAGTCGAAATCGTCCACATCTTCCATACCTTGGTCTGCTTTCAATGCTTTTAGATCAATGCCCATCGCCGTGAAAGATTCCTCAATAGTTTTCTTTTTGTCCGACGCTTTCCACTTGCGGATAAAATCGGACAGCGAAGCGTATTCACCCTTGATGTTGGTTCTGGTGTAGTCGATAATGTCCTCCTGCCTGAGGAGTTTTCCATTCGCATCATAAACTGAAACGGTCTTGTTGATAATTTTTACCTTGCAGCCATCTCTGTCAACGACGGGCGTTTCCACAGGGTCATCAGGAGGCTGCATACCTCCACCACCGCCACGACCGCTACCCTCTGGCTTGAAGCCGCCATGCTTGAAGCCCTCATCCTGCTCAACCGGGCCGTCCCAATCCGGGTCGGAAAATAGCCTTGTCACATTCCGAAAGTCCATGACAACAAAATGTGTTTTGCCGTCTTTTTCTCTGATACGGGTTCCACGCCCGATAATCTGCTTGAAAGTGGTCATGCTCTCAACCGTCTTGTCAAGAACAATGAGCTTGGTCATCTTACAGTCAGCTCCGGTGGAAAGCAGTTCCGATGTTGTTGCAATAACGGGATACGGTTCGGATACAGAGATGAAATAGTCAAGTTTGGACTTGCCGTATACATCTGAGCCAGTAATTCTCACGCAATAGTCCGGGTTCTCCTTCACCATATCCTGATTACAGTTGGTAAGGGCAATTCTCATGCGTTCTGCATGATCTTCGGAAGCGCAGAAGACGATAGTTTTCTGCATTCTGTCGGTGCTTTTCAGATATTCCGTAATTTCCCTTGCGACCTCATCAATGCGGTCTTGGAGAATGATGGTGTAATCGTAATCCCGGTTGTTGTAAATGCGGTCTTCAATGACATTGCCGAAAATATCGGTCTGCCCTTGGTATGGTCTCCAGCCGTCTCCGATGTTGGTTGTGATATTGATAACCTTAAACGGGGCAAGGAAGCCGTCCTCAATGCCCTGTTTTAAGCTGTAAATATAAACCGGCTCTCCAAAATAATCTATGTTCGATACCTTTTCACTTTCCCTTGGAGTAGCGGTCATACCGATCTGAGTGGCAGAAGAAAAGTATTCCAAAACCTTGCGCCAGTTACTATCTTCCTTTGCACTTCCTCGGTGACACTCGTCTACAATAATAAGATCGAAATATTCTGCCGGTATCTGCCTGAAATGTTCTTCATCGTTCTGACCTACCATCTGATGATAGAGGGCAAAATTCACTTCATGGGATGCAATTTCTCGCAAACATTCTTTGTCAGAAAAATTAACCTTGTAAATTGTCTTTTCAAGCGGTGCGAAGTCCTGTGCAATACTTTGGTCTACAAGAATATTTCTGTCCGCTAAATACAAAATTCTCTTTTTAAGGTCAGAACGGAGCAGACGATATACAATCTGAAAAGCAGTATATGTTTTGCCTGTTCCGGTAGCCATGACAAGCAGCAATCTCTGCTGTCCTCTTGCAATTGCTTCCACCGTTCTGTTCACAGCATTTCGCTGATAATATCTTGGCGGATAAGTACTCTGAGATGAATAATACGGCTGGGAAACAATTTTCTTTTCCACGACAGAAATGCCATTTCCACCATTTAGCTCCGCATAGTAACGTGCAATCAGCTCATCTTGTGTCGGAAATTTCTCCAATTCAATCTGTTGCTCCTGTCCGGTCAGAAAATCATGCTCATAGAAAGCGTCACCGTTTGACGAATATGCAAACGGCAAATCCATCATCTGAGCATATGTCATCGCTTGCTGCAATCCATGAGATACAGAGTGATTGTTATCCTTTGCTTCCACAACGGCAATCGGCTTGCCATCGTTTAAGTACAACAAATAATCGACAAACTTGGGTTTACTGCGAACTACGATATTGCCCCTGATGTTGATGCGACCATCTGTGATTCTGGTCTCCATCGTGATATGACCTTTCCAGCCTTTCAGAATAGCAGGAGTAATATAATTCAATTTGATATCTTCTTCTGTCATTTGTTTCTTTGATAAAACAATACTCATCAGTATATCCTCCTTGCCTTAAGCTGTCTGTTCTGGAATGATATCCAGAATATCATCTATGGAGCAATTTAACACTCCGCATATTTTAACCAAAACCTCTACTCGGACATCTTCGTTCTTTCCCAGTTTTGCCATGGCATTTGTACTAATTTTTGCTGCCTTAATAAGTTCCGTCTTGCTCATACCACGATCAATAAGAATTTTCCATAATTTATTATAACAAACAGCCATGTTTCAACCTCCCACAAACGCAACTTCTCAGGTGAACTTCTCATAATTTTGTGCTATAAAAACATTATACCTCTTTTTTCTCAAATTTCAATTTCAAATTGCAATTCTCAATCGATAAATATTTTGATCCAATCTGCATTCCTGCCATCCTACCATATAGCTGAATTGTCAAAAGCACAATTCTGGAACTGCCATAAATACAATTCAAGAATTATCCCATCAAAAAATAGAGCTGACCTGTTACAGTCAGCCCTAAGTAAAAATTCTATATTCTGTTAGCAAAAAATCAGTTCTGCATTAACGATTTCCTCCGCCTGTGCTTTTAGACTACTCATGTGCTGCACCCAAGCAAGCTGTTGGATTGACTTATCCGGAGCCGGATTTCTCTCCAGAAGTTCAGTCATTATCTGTTTTACTCTACGGTGAGCTGTTTCGTCAATTTCCCATAAGTGCGGAAACAAGGTCTCCGTCAGAATCATGTCATCCAAGAGTATTGGATTGTTTTCCGCAAGAAACGCCCTGCGCATCCTGCCATATTTTCCAAGCGGTTTATTACTTGTGTTGCTCAACTGAATATCAGGGATAAGATAATCGCCGCAACGGGTATAAGTCAAATTCTGTGTCATAGTCACTCCTCCAATCATTTTTCTTTCACCTTCATTGTAATGGATGTTCCCATAAAAGTGAAGTTTGTAGACCAGTGGCTTCGAGCATAGCGCATATCTTCTGATAAATCTTTCGTGACGGTCTGCGATTGCCTCCTTCGAGCTTATAGTAATAACCGGGTGCAATCTCTATTTGCTCTGCAAAAGCCTTCTGTGACAGTCCCAGAGCCGTTCTAACGCTCTTTAGTGCTTCGGTGTAGGGCACGGCAAGGAAACGGAAGAAATCATCATAGAGCAAGGACGCTTCAATTTCCAAAATATCTGCCAGTTTGACAGCTACATCATAAGGGATAGGCTGCTTTACGTTTTCATACATCGTAACAGTCGCTGGTACAATATCCAGCTTTTCTGCTATATGCCTTGTTGTCATCTGTTTTCGCTGACGGTAGTACCTTAGATTATCGCCCGGCAAATTGGTCTTTGGCTTTTCTTCAAAAGGTATTGTTAAATGGAGTAACAGCTTGCTCTGGTAAAATTCACACAACGATGTGTGATTGAAAATACCATTGCAAAGACGATATGATATTTGCACATCCATTTCGTATGTGCGAGTGAATTTTCTTTCTTCGCCATAAATTACCTTTCCTTTCTGCAATATAGCCTGAACAACTTTATTGTAAATCGAAAGGTAATTTTTTTGTATAACAATCGACGCGCACCCGCATAGCGGGTGGTTAAATGTTGAGTGAAATTCCATTTTTCGGAACAGCGAAAAACTCCATCTCACTCAACAGGCTAAAGCCCATAATGCAATAAAACCGCTGTTACCGTTCTTCCGGATAATAGCGGTTTATAGCAACCTGTTCTCTACTTTCGCTCCATCTCTTCTTCCACTCTCTCCAGCAAATGTCCAATTGCAAACATCACCGTCTCATAATGCATATACTCCAGAATGTTCCGGTCCACCAGCACCTGCAAACTCGCAGGGAATTCGTCATCGGATTCCCAGAATCTCAGTATAACGGGAAGAAACGAAAACAGTTCCAGCTGGTAAGCCACATCGCCTTTTTCCAGCCTGATCCCATGCAGCCGCTCGCAGGCTTTTGCCAGTTCTGCAGTCTTTCCATCGAATTTCTTTCCTGCATCCCTGAAAAAGTTACTGTCATTTGCCAGATTTCCTCCCCGCACCGTAGAAAGGCTGCCGATATGAACCCATTCATGGGCGGGATGACAGTATTCTTTAGAATTACACAGGACATCGTAAATTGTCATGGCTTCGTTGTAATTTGCATTTTCTTCCGTCTGGAATTCATCCACAGACCAGGTGATTCCTCCGGTGATGCGGTTGATCCGGTATTTTCTTCCTACAAAGAAAATATAGAGATACTTTTCATCATGCTCCAGAGCAAATTTCCGGATCATTTTTTCCTGATCGTATTCCAGGAAATGGGAGGACATACGGTCTTTCATCGTTTCATAGTTTGACATGTCGATTTTTCCTTTCTATGGATCATATATTATCCAAAATCTGGATTTTTTACTTGTTTTGGATAATATGTTATCTATAAAAATCATATCACATCAAATAAAATTTGCAATTTTAATTCCATCTTCAGCTACCGCGTTAATCACCAGTTTCTTATGAAGGAAAAGATTTTCGTTCATTGCTCAAACAACCAAAAACAGAGTATTTTCAAATTTTGTTGTATCTCAAAATCAAAAATACTCTGTTCCTCTTAAATTATATATTTTTTATTACTATTATTATCTCTTACACAGCCTCCACAACCGCAGCCGGTGCCGCAAAGTTTCTGGCGGCTTCGCCTAATTTTACGAATCCCTGGTTATCCAGTGCTTCTTCTGCGATACTTACGCAGTTGTCGGCAGCTCGGTCCAGGTTGTAGAGGATGCCGGAGAAGCAGCCGGTCATCGCCGGATCGCATTTCTGATTCTTTACGCGGTTCAAGTGGGCTTTGTTGAATTTCTTTTCTGCTTTATGCAATTTCTTTTTATTTTTGAATACCAGTTCCGCTTCCTCTTCACTGCCCTCTTTTACGGCTGTCATCGCCAAGCGCAGCAGATCAAGAAGGACATTGATGCAATTTTCAATTTCCTTGCCGGCTTCCTCGGAAAAGCTCATGCCATTGTCCTGGATTTTTATCCAGATGCTGTCGATATCCTGACACCGGTCGGCGATACGTTCGATATTGTTGGTTACATACAGAAGTCCTGCTGTTTGTTCAGACTGAAGCTCTGTCAGATTACCGCTGGAAAACAATTTTGTGATATAGTCCGTGATTTCTTCCTGCAGGTGCTGGACGATATCCAGCTGATTTTTGAATTTTTCATATGCAGCTGAGGTCTTTTTCTGATTCAGAGAACCTTTCAGGCTGTTCAGCATATGTACGGAAAATCCTGCCAGATTTTCCAGTTCCTGAGATACCAGATACATCGCAGCCACCGGCTGATCAATCACTTTGTTATCCAGATACTTCGGTTCATAAACTACACCTGTGTTCTTATCTTCTCCGCGTATAATCGTGGTAACGATCTTCACCATAATCGGGATTAGAGGCAGCCATACCAGCGTACAGACCACGTTAAATGTCGTATGTGCATTGGCAATCTGGCGAGAGATCACATCGATCTCATTTCCTTTTGGAGAGATATAACGTACAAATTGTGCAAACCACGGAATGATCCAGATAAATACGCAGGTACCCGTGATATTGAAAAAGCTGTGTGCAATTGCGGTACGTTTTGCATCTTTGGATTGTCCTATGGATGCCAGAAGTGCTGTGATCGTCGTACCGATATTATCGCCAAGCAAAATCGGAATCGCTCCTGTCAGTCCGATCACGCTGCTGACACCGTCCGGTCCTGCCTGGGAAGCAAAGCTCTGAAGGACTGCGATCGTTGCAGAGGAACTCTGTACCACCAGAGTCATCACCGCACCGAGGACAACACCCAGTACCGGAATGGATGACACTTTTCCCATCAGATCCACAAAGATCGGGCTTCCAGCCAGTGGTTTCATAACGCTGCCCATGATCTCGATTCCTTCAAACAAAAGTCCGAAAGAAAAGATAACCATACCAATATTTTTAACTTTTTCTTTTTTTCCTAAGAAGTTCAGCATGAATCCGATGAAGATCAACGGATAAATGTAATCACTGATTTTGAATGCCATCAGCTGGGCTGTCATCGTCGTACCGATATTAGCACCAAAGATAACGGAAATCGCCTGTGGCAGACTCATCAGTCCGGCACTTACAAAGCCGATGACCATAACGGTAGTTGCCGAACTGCTCTGTAACACAGCCGTAACCAGGGCTCCGGCCAGCGCTCCCATGATCGGATTCTTCGTAAGAAATTCCAGAATCTTCTTCATCTTTTCTCCGGCTGCCTTTTGCAGCGCATCACTCATACTGTTCATTCCATAAAGGAACAGCGCCAACCCACCAATCAGCCCAAATACTACTTTTACATTTTCATTCATTTTGTGTTCTCCCTTTTCCGGCAGCTGTCTGCTGCTCGATTCTTGAAATCATCTGTAAAATCTCTGTTATGAATCTGTATAATTCATTTACGGTTTACAGTATAGTGGGAGAACGCATATGGCTCTATCATGGTATTGTATGATTTTCGTTAAATCTGTGTAAAGCTGGTAGTTAGTTCCTGTTAACTCCAGTTAAAAGGTCAGGCGCATCTGATTCCAGACAGCATCGCCGTGGACGGATTTGTCTGTTACTCCTTCATTTTGGAAACCAAATTTTGCATAATAATGGATCAATGCATCTTTGCAGGTCAGCACCAACCCCTTCCTTCCCTGTTTTCTGGCATCTTCGATCGCCCGCTCCAGCAGTTCTCCTGCCAGCCCGCGTCTTCGATAGGACGGGATTGTATTCACCCCGAAAATCATCTGCCAGGCACCGCTTTCGTCGTGCATGGAAGCTTTTTCATACATTTCATCCGTCAGATCCGGTCCGTTGGTGACAAAACCGTCGACGAACGCAACCAGTTTGTTATCATTTTGCTCGTCGAACATCAGCCAGAAATGGTTGGCGTAATGAATAAGGCGGTCGGCGAATTCCTCTTTTGTGGCGGCTTCGGCCGGTGGGAAGCACTCGGACTCTACGGCGGCGATCTGTGGCAGATCATCTATGGTTGCAGTTCTGATTATCATGATATTGTATCCTCCAATTTATTATCTATTAACTTTTTTCTTTCCATTTCGCAGCTGATATCATTTTCGGGTATAGTCTACGTGGTTATGCATGATATTTTCAAAGAGTCATCCGACCAGCAGACATTTGTTACTCTATCCCAACACCGAAAACGCCATAACCGCAACTCCCAGCACCACCAGGATCACTCCTGTAGCCCGGTTCAGAGTCTTTGGCGTTGCTTTATTGGCAAATACGGCTGCGATTCTTGCCCAGAGGAAGGTAAAGACCACACACAGGATCCATACTGTCCAGTCTGGTGTGCCGCCGATGGCAAAGTGGGATACGGCTCCGGTGAGGGCGGTGAAGGTCATAATAAATACACTGGTTCCCACGGCTGTTTTCAATTCATATCCGAGAACGGATGTCAGGATCAGAAGCATCATCATACCGCCACCGGCACCGATAAATCCGCAAATAAAGCCGATCATCACTCCGCAGATCACAGACTGAATCGCACGTTTTTTCGCAGACACCTGTGCCATGGCTTCTTTTGTAGTCATGACCGGGCGAAGGATGAATTTGATACCGAGCAGGAAGGTCATGAAGACGGAGAAATTTCCCATCGTTGTAGACGGTACCAGGCTGGAAACGTAACTTCCCACTATGGTAAACAACAACACGGTAACCATCATGATCAGACCATTTTTTATATCAAGATTCTTATTCTTCCCATAAGTATATGCGGATACGGCACTTGCCAGCACATCCGAGGACAATGCGATTCCCACTGCCATGTAGGGATCCATTCCCAAGAATGTGATCAGCATCGGGCTGATGACCGCCGCCGCACTCATGCCGGCAAATCCGGTCCCGAGACCTGCACCCATACCTGCAAAAAATGTAACAATTACTGTCAGTAAAATACTCATTTCTTTTTGTTCTCCTTTTGATATGTATTCAGATTTTCCTCTGTCTGTTCCATCACCTGTTCAAAAACTTTCCTTGATTCTGCAGATATCCCGGAAAATAGCGTTTCGATAAATGTTCTCTGGATCTCACATCCCTGTCTCCAGACATTCTCTGTTTTTTCCGTACAGATCAACTCAGTTTTCCTCCGATCTCCCGGCACCTCACGGCGTTCCAGATACCCTTCCTGCACCAGGCGTTCCACATGGAGCGATACCAGATTTGCCTTGATTCCACGAATCTTTACGATATCTGCAGCAGTTTTATACTGCGGATTGTTTTTCAGGAACATCAGGATATCCAGGGATGTCTGCGGGATGCCGGTCTGCTGGCATAACGGTCGACACAGCTGATTATAGACATCCAGCAATTTATGTATATACTCAATGCTTATCATGCCTTCTATACCTCTCTTTCATTTTTAGAATGTTCATTTTTGAAGTATTTTAACATGAAATTCCTATTATTACAAGCGTGAAATAATCATTACATTTTCATGAATTATACTATATCTTTCTGTCTATATAATGCCTTCCTTCTATTTCTTACAAAATCCTGAAGTTTATGGTAAAACATGTCAGAATTTGTTATGATACGGGTAGAACATATAAATTTTGAGGGAGGATTTCAATATGTTTAAGGAAAAAATACGTATACAGCTTCTTGGGGGAAGTCTGACGGATCACGGCAGCTACACAGATGGCAATTATCAGGATATCCGGTTGTCATTACAACAGAGTCGGCGGTTTATCATGTTCGTATCAATGCCGTCTCCGCACAGGATCCCGACAACACACAACTGGCGCAGTATCTGGAATACCAGAAGCAAAATGTCAAACATCTGGTAGATTATTCCTGTACTTCCACCTCCGTTCTGCTGACGATAAAAATGCCGGCAGTAAACGGAAACAAAGTTCCGGATATGATCAACAGTGTCGTAGATCCTCTGATTCAGTATCTTCATGGCGGTAACTATCAGCCTTGCTGTGAGTCCTGTGGAAGCACACAGGAATATCTGTCAAATTATGAGGTTAATGGTTCCTACCATTATCTGTGTACTTCCTGTGCACAGCAGATCGAGCAGAATCTTCAGCAAAATCAGCAGACAACCCGTGCAAAAAAGAGTAATCTGGTTGCCGGACTCGTAGGTGCTTTCGTCGGTTCCCTGATCGGATGTGTACTCTGGGTATTGATCTATCGTCTGGGATACATTGCCGGTATTGCCGGAGCGGTCACTGCAATCTGTGCACTGCGTGGATATGAACTGCTTGGCGGTCATCTGGATCGAAAAGGTGTGATCATTTCCACTGTGATGATGCTGGTGATGATTTTCTTTGCAAATCGGCTTTCCTGGACCTGGGATGCTTACGATGCACTGAAAGACGAAGGATACACCTTTTCCGAGTGTTATCAGTATCTGGATAACATTCTGGATCTTTCCGAACTCACCGGAAGCTATTACAGCGAGCTGTTCATCGGATACGGACTTACCTTACTCTGTAGTGTACGGCGCATCATCGACGCTTTCCGCACCAGTAGTGGAAGTTATCGCATGAAGAAGGCGCAGTAATCACCATAGATTCTGTAATAGAATCATTCGAGCAATAAACACAAAAAGACAGAAATCGGAATCGTCCCGTACCATTGGTACATGTCTGAAACAGATTTCTGTCTTTTTTATTTACGCGAGCAACGATTCAAAGTCCGTACTTGCACGAGACCCTGACGACTATCGCAATAACGAGTAAAAAAATCCCGGGAATACCTTTCACATCTTCTAGAGCGTGTCTGAAAAAGGCTCCCCGGAAATGATTTTTCAGACACGCTCTAGTTCTGCCACCGGATCTCACCTTTCTGAATCAGTGGATACCGTGCCAGTGTGGTTCCGTCCAGATTCTCACGATGCATATCAACCGCAGTGATCTGATGATTTTCATAGGTATTATAATAGTAGATTCCTTTCTGTGCGTTCCAGCAGGAGGTATAGATCGTGATCTCATATTTTCCGTCTGCCACCTCACAGCATCCGCGCTGCTGGTCCACCGATCCCAGAATGTGGAAAAACTGGCTGACGCTTTCCGCTTCGGAATCTCCCGATACTGCATGTGCTCTGGTAAATGCCACTTTTGCAAAGCGGGAAGTAGAAGAAAGATCTCCCGGAAGTCCAAGTGCACCCATACCGCGGCTGTAGGTCTGTAATGGCAACTGCTCGGAAAAATGATTCTCCGGCTGTTTCGGTGACAGATGCATATACTGATTCAATAAAAACATCTGCTGTTCAAATGGCGGATTATTGGTCAGTACACCTGCCGGATTATCATAAACCTTCAGTCCCTCCCGGACACATTCGATGGTGATACACGCATATTTGTCCGCCAGAATCCAGTGCAGCTGTGCCGCCGGAAACTGTGGGGCGAATACGGTTCCCACCAGATTCATCTCCGCCAGCATTTTCTTCGCCTCTTCTACCGATGCGCACTGGGAAAGAATCCATGGAATGAACTCAAACTGAGCCACGTTTTCCCGTCCCTCCTGGATTTCCTGGTAGACAGCGTTTCCTACGAAGTTCAACCCTGCCATTCCAAGTCCTTTTTCATTGACCGCATCGTAATACAGCGGGTAATCATCCGCTACATGTGCCATACCGATGATCGCATAATGATTTTCCAGTTCTTCCATATGGCGAAAATGAAACGGATAATTTCTTGGTGTTACTGTAATCTCATCTCCATAGGAGAATTCATAATCCAGCGTCCGTCCCATATAAAAATCTTTTGTCTTATAAGTAGCTGCTGTACACATTTTCATCTGCTCCTTTTATTCAAAATACTTGCATGGCTGTTCTGTTTTTTCTCATTGTTCTGATGCTTTCATAATTTTCTCTGCACTGGAAGGATCCCAGGAAGAAATCTCCAAAACTGCATCCGGAATCTGCTGATCTCCGGAATCTGGATTATGGAACCAGACGCAGGACATTCCTGCTGCTTTTGCCGCCTTTCCTCCATTAGTGGAATCTTCTACTACCATACATGCGGAAGGATCCAGTAATAATGCTTCTGCTGCGGCAAGAAACGTATCCGGTGCCGGCTTTGGATGTGCCATATTTTCTCCACTGATAAAAGCAGAAAAATACTGAGCCAGGTCAAGATCCTTCAACACTTTTTGGATCACATCCTCCGGAGAAGAAGATCCGACTGCCAGCAGATATCCTTCCCGATGTAGTTTTTCCAGAACTTCCCGGATTCCCTCACATTGCGGGAATCCTTCTTTTCCACGATTTCCTTTTTCTTTTCTTCCATTCTCCGGTTCATCGTCGGATAATCCTCGAAAATATCACCGTAAGCATCCACCATCAGTTGCCGGAAAACTTCTCTGGTAGAACCGATGCACGGTTTGTAAATCTCATAGTCCAGCGTGATTCCGTCCTCTTTCAGCACTTCCTGCCAACACCGAAAATGCAACGGTTCCGTATTGACCAGAACACCATCCATATCAAAAATGATCCCTTTTTTCTCAGCCAGTCGATTAGCTACTTTCGTATACGAGGGAACCGGCACACCATACAGTTTTCCCATGCGAACCACTTCGTATACCAGTCCGTCGATTTCTGATAGTTTCCCAGCCATTACATCCCTCTGCATAGAAGTAGTTGCTTCCGGTGCAAGATTCGACAAAATATGTAAATTAACCTCCACCATATCTTTTTGAAACGAAACACCCATAGCATCTGCAAGTGCTGCGATTTCCCGGATCATCGAACAAAACAGTTCCCGCGGAGCGCCCTCTTTCTGAAAATCCCCCGCTACCGCGTTACAGTACAGTCCTGCTGCTCCGATCGGAGACACATAGGAGAATTTTTCAAGTGCTTCTCTGCGGATATTTTCAGATAAATTTCCGTCAATAGCACTGTCCGTAAAATCCTGCCGGATCTGTTCCAGTTCCGGTCTCCAGTCTGTCTTTTCCCGAATTCCAAAGACGATCCGCAGAATCTTTCCATGCTGTACTAACACACCCGGTTCTTTGATGTTGGCAGATACATAGATGCATCCGTCTGTCACCAGAAGTTCCGGCAGTTCTTTTTGCAGTTTTGCACCGGTTCCATAGATATTTAGAATCGGAATCACGATCGTATCCGGTTTTGCCACGCGGCGGATAAACGGGACGGTATCTTCCAGTGAATACCCTTTTACACACACCAGGATCACATCCGGTTGTTCCTTGTAGTGTTCCATATCCGTTGCTTTCACAGCAATTGTCTCAGGATTCGGATCCCAGAGACGCTCCAGAGTCAATCCATGCTCTTTCATAGCTTCCAGATGACGGCCACGGGCAATCAGTGTCACATTTTTTCCTGCCTTTGTCATAAAATATCCCACAACTCCGCCGGTTCCTCCGGCTCCTATGATTGCATATTGCATTTGTGTTCTCCTTTTTTCTTTGCATCTGTCACAGATTCTGATAGTATTCAGAACATAATCATAATATTATGTACGAGATAGTTATTATTCACCAAATAACACTTCTCTGTTTGTTCCGTAAAAGATTTCATCATGACCGGACAATTTTTTCAGGATCTCTTCCATCCGATCCCAGTTCTGATCCACGTCAAACTCATAACTGTGTCCCCACAGATAGAAAAGCTGTGGTTCCTCACTGTCAGATGCCAGAAAACGGTCAATCAGATCCATCACATCCGCATCATTATGATGGCAGGTTGGCTTCAGTGTCAGCGGCTCTTCCGGAAGTCCAAAATTTCCGGTCCGCTCTATCGTACGGGAATAACGGATACCACAGGCACGCGCAATATCCACTACTGTATCGTTATAAGTACCAAACGGATACGCCATTCCCACAACAGGCTGCCCAAACCGTTCTTCCAGATTTTTCTTGTCTTCCAGAATCTCATTGCGGATCGTCTCTTCATCATATTTGGGAAGATCTGCATGTGTCAGACAATGTGCTGCAATCTCATGTCCCTGATACAGTTCTTTTAAGCCTTCTATGTTCATTCGATGAATCAGAAGCCCCTTTGAATGTTCCCATACATTTGTATAAGACTGTATACCGCTGTTTAAGTTAAAGGTGCCTTTTACACCATAAGTATTCATCATTTCCACCAGACGGCGATCCTGTGTCACACCATCATCGTAACTGAATGTTACTGCTTTTTTCTTTCCATTCCACATAACAATTATCCTCCTTGGGCAATTTTAATGTACCCAGTCATCTGTCACACTTTCTTTCATATTTATTACTCAAGCACTTTCTCTACCATCTGTGCATCGATCGTTACAGATTGCATATGATTGACTTCAATCTGATACAGAGCATTGGCTGCGATATGCTCTGCGGCCTGTTCCAGATCACGGATACCGCTGGTATTCGCATGTTTCTGAATGATTCTGTCCAGCCCCTCATCTGTCAGAATAATTTCATTTTCTTTTAGACTCATTCGCTTCAGTACTTTCGGCAGTGCATATTTTGAGAAAATAATTTTCTTCTCTTCGTCTGTATAATCCGGAATGTCGATCACCGCAAAACGGGACATCAGCGGTGCACTGATCTGGGATTTATCGTTGGCGGTGGCAATCGGATAGACACCTACCGTAGGGATCATACATTCCATATAGTTATCGGTGAATCCCAGGTTATCAAGAAGGGTCAGCAGAACATCCGCCGGGTTTCCGTTTCCTTTGCCGGAGGCAGCTTTGTCCAGCTCGTTGATGATAAATACCAGATTGGACTCTCCTGCCATCGAAAATGCATCCATGATGATACCGGGTTTTGCATTGGCATAGACACGGGAACTTCCGGTCAGCTGTTCCGGATCGTTGATAGAACTCATATCCAGAGTTGTCCACGGCAGTTTCAGGATTCTTGCAACCGCATAGGCAATCTGTGATTTTCCTGTTCCGGCAGGTCCTACCAGAAGCAGACCGTATGCCGGTAACGTATGCGTACGGTTGATCTGGATGATCGTCTCGATAATTCTCTGTTTTACCTTCTCCATACCGTACAGTTCTTCATCGAGGATTCTTCTTGCTTCCTGCGGGTCGATAGACTCAAAGTAATTGCTCTTCCACTGTACATTCATCATAATCGACAGTGCTCTCTGTGCATGCCGTCTCTCTTCCGGAGATACCTCATGGGATTTTGCAACCGCCAGGTTTCTTCTCGCCCAGAGACGAATATTATCCGGCAGTGTTTTTCCGGCGCAGGTCATAAAGTCGGTGATGCTCTGTATACTGGTCAGTTTCATATCATCGCCGATTTCTTCTGCATCCTCATCTTCCTCGATCTCTTCCGGTGCATTGCTTGCCAGAAGACGTTCGATCATAAACTGTAAAAAACCATCCTCCGCCGAAAGTTTGGTGCCGCCACCGAAAGCGATCTCACGGATCTTATAAACGGCATACCCATTTTCTCTGTTCTCACCGGACAGCCGGATATGAATATGATTGCCGCCGAGCCATTTTAATAGACTGACAAAACGGGCATCGATCTGCAGGATGTCCGCGGATACGATACCGTCTTCCTCCTCAAATTCAAAAGTCGTCTGCTTCGCCGGATTGGAAAAGAATCCGCTGGAATGGTGTTTCCACTGCCGTTTTTTGTTATCCAGCACCAGCATCGGGCGTTCCGGTGTAGCGGTGGATTCGTCGGAGCGGAAGGTTGTATAAGTACAAGTCAACGGTTTGTCTTTATCCGGGGTATTATTAAAATCAAATACTGGCATGGTAATTTCTCCTTTATCACCGTTCCGTTTTTAACTCTCATCACCGGAACAGTTCTTCTGTTTTTTCGATTTCCTTTTTTGTGCAGGTGACCGTTTCATAAATGCAAAAATCTACCGTATTATTACCTGTCACACTTTAACAGTTTACCATGATTTTCCGAAAAAAAAAAGTGAAAACGTTACTAAACCGTTATGATCCGTCCCATCTCCGCTGAAGTTCTGTGGGAAATCGAGATTACCGTTCGGTTTTCCGATACGCGCCGCAGTGCCTGTAAGACTTCCTTTTCCGTCTCCACATCCAGATTTGCCGTGATCTCATCCAGCAACAGAATCGATGGTTCTGCAACTGCTGCCCTGGCGATGGATAACAATTGCCATTGCCCCTGCGAAAAGATCTCCGGGGTACACACGGTATCGTAGCCATTTTCCAGACTGGTGATCGAATCTTCAAGACCAGTCAGTCTTGCTGCCGCCTGCACCTGTTTTTCCGTGATTCTCCGATCATACAGTGTGATCTGCTCACGCACCGTACCCGGCACCATATGGAAAGACTGCTCCACATAGCCAAACAGCGATCTCCTTTCCTCTTCCGGAACTTCTGTAGCAGAAACATTACCGATCCGTATGCTTCCACTCTGCGGCTCATACAGACCAAGCAGCAGCTTCAGGATCGTACTCTTTCCGGCACCGGTACGCCCGGACAATGTGACCTGTTCGCCTTTTTTCACCTCAAAACTCACACCTTCCAGAATCAGATGTTCGTCATAGCCAAAGACTACATTTTCAAAGGATACCGCAGTCTGATCTCCGACATCTGCCGTATGTATCTTATCTGTTGTAACCTGTTTTTTCTGTCCAATGATATCTTTTGCTGTTTTCCGGACACCCTGTCGTTTTCCGTTCGCTCTGTCTGCTTCATTCACTTCCAGATTGAAAAACTCATTGATTCTGTGAATACCTGCCATCGCTGACTGGATCGTCTGAATCTCCATACCAAGGCTTTCTACCGGTGTGAAAATCTGGGAAATGTAATTGATCACGGCTACTGCTGTTCCGGCAGACATTCCAAAGAATGTCAGAATCTGCTGATTGCCAGATGCAGATAACAGCATTACAACAGCAACCACAACGGCATTCAGAATCAGAATAACCGGTGAGTAAATCGCATCATAGAAGTTCGTTCGTTCCATCGCCCGATAGCTGTCGCTGATATATTTGTCATACCGCTCTTCCATATATTTTTCTTTTCCAAAACAGTGGATCATCCGAATATTGTGAAGCGTCTCCGGCACATGACCCGAGGCACGGCCTACTGCTCTTCGGTTCTCGATCTGTGCGGTCAACATATTTTTCTGTACATGTCTAGTAAACCAGAACAAAAATGGCAATAAAAACAGTAAAACCAACGTCAATCCCTTATTCCGAAACCAGATCACAGCCAGGATACTCAGGATCTTACATGTATCCGCAAACATACTGATGATTCCGGAAGTAAACAGGTTCTCTACCGTGTCCACATCTCCTATAAACCTTGATACCATCGTTCCCGGTTCCTGCTGATTGATCGTATCCGCACTGAGGCTGACAAACTTTTCCATCAGGCGGCTTCGAAGCGCATGCGTGATCTTCTGTCCGAAAACAGTCAGAAGACTCTCGCGCGCCGTATCCATAAAACCTGTCAGGGCAAGCACAACAAAATAGAGGACAAAGAACGAAAACGCTACCGCATGTCCTGCCGTAATACTGTCCACGATTTTTCCAAGAAGAAGCGGCGAGATCAGAGAGGCTCCGATGGCTCCAAGTACCGCGATCAGGATCCCGCTGGACAGCCATTTTTGTTTGTTTACTGTATCGATCAGAATATTTCGTACATTTCCTTTATGCTTCATGACTGTCCTCTCCTTCCTGTGTGGTAAATAATGCCGCATAATGCCGAAACTTTCTGTAACAGTTCCTCATGCGTTCCCACGGTCGTTTTCCATCGTCCATCCAGATGATCTGATCCATCTGTGGAAACAGATACAGTCGATGTGACAAAAGCAACACGATCGAATCACGGGTCATCGCCCGTACATTGGCAAACACTTCTTTCTCCGTCGATTTATCCAGTGCAGAAAACGGATCATCAAGCACCAGTAACGGCTTTTTATGGCACAGTGTTCTTGCCAGTGCCACACGCTGTGCCTGACCTCCGGAAAGGCGAACCCCACCATTTCCAATCAAGGTATCCTCTCCCTCTTCCATATCAGAAACTTCCCGGTCAATACACACTGCTTTCAGATAGGTTTTCAAATCTTTTTCGTCTCCCAACAACACATTATCTCTGACGCTGTCATGAAACAGCTCCGGATCATGCCCCAGGTAGGCTACAATACCCTTACGTTCTGCCTCTTCCATCTGCAGCAAATCTTTTCCTGCAAATCGTACCGTTCCCTCATATGGACATTCACATAAAAATAACTTCCCAAGGGTTGATTTTCCACAGCTACCGGACCGGTCACGCCGATGATCTGCCAGGTTTTGCTGAAAAAGACACATGTTCCAGCACGCGCTTTCCATCCGGATAAGCAAATGAGACATCTTTTACTTCCAGATCTCCAGGTCTCCATTCTTTTCCGTCTTCTTCCTCGTTTACCGAGTCAAGCAGCGGACGGATACGATTCCAGGAAACCTGCGCTTTATGTACGGCATTGAAGAGTTTTGCCGCACTGGATGATTTTGTAGAAAGCTTCACAAAGCATGCCAGAAACGTGGTAAATATTGCGATTGACCAGCTGCTCCATCCGCTTCCCAGTATATTTTTTTGACCAAAATACAGAATAAACAATACACTGGTCATAGAAATCACTTTATAAATCGGAGGCATGGCACTGTTCCAGATATTTGCCTTTACCGCGGATGTTTCATAATCGGTAAGATTCTTCTCATAAGCCATCTGCCGGTCTCTCTCACAGCCAAACACCCGGTAAGTGACAGCGTTCTGTGCACGATCAAGAGTCACTGCGCTCAATACTCCGCACTGCTTTTTATATGCTGCTCCGGTTCTCTGGATCATCCGTTTCATCTTCTCCGCTGTAATATATGAAATCGGCGGAAAGATCATACACAGCAGAGCAAGCCGCCAGTCATACCACAAAAGCATGCCTGCATAGGCTGTCAGAGCCACACCGGTATCAAAAATCTCCGTCGTGAATTTACGCATGCCCTCCACACAATCATCTACATCCAGGATGGCTTTTGTCATGATGGTTCCTTCCCCTTCTTCCCGAAGCTCGCCCTCCCCCTGGTCACAAGACTGTGATACAGGATCTCTTTCATTCTCCGGTTTACATTATTTGCAAACCTGCGTACATAAAAACGTTTGACATATCTGGATACCTGTACGATCCCGATTGCTGCCACATAACCGATTACAAGAAACAGCATATTGGCAAAAGTTCCGCTGCCTCTCAGAATATCCACCAACATTCCCGTCATCCTGCCCTCAAACCATGGTTCCGCCAGAAGTCCCAGGTTATAGATCAGGCCGGAGATTGTAATTGTAAGAAGAACTTTCCATTCTACCCGAAAATACGAACCGATTTTTCCGGACAAAACTTCTCATCCTCTCTCTTCTTTTGCAGTTCCTTGTTCTCCATCCCCGTCATTCTCCTCTTTGTCCAAAA
>ENA-OQCO01000467-OQCO01000467.1-human-gut-metagenome-genome-assembly--contig:-NODE-467-length-22000-cov-3.563023_pt1 | contig 22000 bp, 25 predicted proteins | sample MGYA00242500_ERZ504582 | MGnify/ENA primary metagenome ERZ504582 (study PRJEB26092, sample SAMD00036346) | human gut metagenome | host: Homo sapiens | study: EMG produced TPA metagenomics assembly of...
CTTAGTAAAATCTTTTCATTTTAACGCTTCTGTTTGGTGCGGTAATCATAATAAATTTTCTTCTCTGTCTACCTGGATATTTCTGATATATCCCCCGGCAATAAATTTTTCAAGTTTTTTTACTGCCCCTTTTCCCATCTCCTGCTCAAGCTTACTCAAATGAAACTGTATTCTGGGCATAAGATTCAAACCAGATAGCGATTTCTCCGGCTTTTTTCTTTTTCAATGCTTTCTGGATTCCCCTGAAAGTCGGATACAGAAACAACAGGCCAAGTATAACCTCTGTTGCTGCCATTCCCCATCGTCCCTCACCAATATACTTCTCCGATGCCCCAATGGCTCCCAGGGAAAAAAGTATACAGAAGCCACAAAGAACCCATTTCAGTTTTCCCAGTATTCCTGCTTTTTTATTCTTTTCTGTCAAAAAATCATTCATGCTTACTTCCTCTTTCTCTGATCGATCAAACTTCTGTGATATATTGGTGATTCTTCCGTCATCTCACACCAAACTCCTTCTTTCAGCCGGCTCCCAGCAGAAGCCATGCATCACCTGACGGATCATAGTAATAGACCACATTGTCTCCTACTGCATAATAATTTTCTTTTGTAAAATGATCCTCATGATCTGTTCCCAGAACAAATACCGGACAGTTTTTCCCCTCAATATACTCCTCAGTGCCTTTATACCACAAAGACATTCCAAGACCGAGATAATAGCTGACTTCATCTGTTTGCGAAAGCTGTTCCCGGGCAAGCCTTATATCTAATTCCGTATCGTACTCTTCCTGAGCATACATGGAAAAGTCATAACAATAGGCTTCCTTTGCAAGATGTCCATCCTTTAATGACACCATTGGATGGTATTGCACATTCATATTCTGTTTCTGCACAGAAACCATCACATTGGAATGAATCTCACTCATATTGCATCGCAGGATGATGACTTCATTCTCCTGTCCCATATACCATGGAGCATTCAGATCATCCGAATATTCCCCTTCTTCCGCAGCCTGAGCCGGATAGATACTGATCCTGCAATCATCCCACGGAACAACGGCATAAATTTCAAAGCCTCCTGCATCAACAACTGTCCCATCCTGTAAAAACGGATATGCCGCTGCCAGTTCTTCCTGTCTGGTATATTCAAGTATCTCTGAAGCATCTGCAGCTTCATTTGTATATCCAAGAAATGCTATTCCGACCTGACATTCATTTTCCCTGATGATGTCCTGCAGAATTGCCAGGTTTTCTTCTGCCCCGGGCGTTTTGGCAGACACTTCTCTCATACCTTCACCATGCATGCCAAAAGAAAACAATACTACACAAACACATGCAGCAACAGAAATTTTTTTCATACTCTTATCTCCTCCTTTCTGTCAGGATATGTCTCTCTGCATTCTGCAGTTTTTCTATTTCAGTGTGGTTACAATCAATTTACTTTCCAGTGCAGCTGCTATCAGATCTTCTTTACAGCTGTATCCTGCCTTGGCAATCATTTCCTGGAAATTCCACCTTACCCCGGAAGTAGAGCAATCCATTCTTTTCGCGATCTCTGAATATGACATTCCCTGGATGTACAGGCGCAGCATCTCCAGTTGTCTCGGACTGATATCACCACTTGTGATCCAGTTAAGCTCTACCTTCGGTGTTACATCAGGAAATACGCGCTCGCCATTTAAGGTTCTGTAAATCACACTCTTTATTTCCTCTTCACTGTGATCCTTATACCAGAGACTGTCTGCACATCCGCTTTTTGCTCTTTCCAGCACCTTTGGATCGATCAGGGAGGTGACAACCAGCACCTTTGTATACGGATACTTCTCCCTGATCATTTTTCCTGCACTCAGCCCATCATGATTATGAAACGTCTGCACATCCATAATCACAAGATCAATTACCGCATAATCACAGATTTTTACAGCTTCACGGGCATCCGTGACTGTCTGGACATGTCGAAATTCCGGTTCCTGCATAATAATATATTCAAAATATTTCTGCATGATCTTCTGATCTTCTACTATCAGTACACGTACCATCCAAACTCATCCTTTCTGTCAGCGGCATCTTCAATATCAGACAAAACTCAGGGGAAAAAGAAACCTGCATCCTGCATTTCTCTGCTTCAACCGCTTTTCTCAGTGCAGACAAGCCACCGCCTTCTTCTGAATTTTTTTCAGGTACATCTCCATCATTGGTGATCCGTATATTATATTCATTTGCACATTTGTCTATCTTCACAAAAACAACACTGCCATGGGCATGCCTGGCACAGTTTGTCACACATTCACGGATTGCTCTGTCTGCCAGAAGCCTGTAAGCTGGATACATAGGAACGTTTCCACTGATCTGAACCGAAATTCCAATTTCTTCTGCATGTTTAATCGTATCCTCATACAGCTTTTCCATACTCTCAACTGCAGAACCGGTAAGAATATAAACCAGATGTTTCAATGCAGACAACTGTTTATCCATTTTATCCTGATTTTCTTTTCTTTCCAGTATTCTGCGTATTAGCAGAAGACTTCGGCCGAAGCTGTCATGAACCTGCATTTTCATGGCAAGTGTCTCCTGCTCTCTGATTTTATCTCCGATTTTTTCGTACATTTCCTCCAGCTTATGGTTCAGAATCGCCAGCTTTTCATTATTTGCCCTGATTTTTTCACCATTATAATATATTTCTGATACATTAACTGCAATTGTCTGACGGTATCCCGCAAAATCCGGCTCCTGCAGACGATATTCCTGGAACATCCAGACAGAAGCATCCGGAAAATAAAACACGTCACTGTCTCTGCTCAGTCTGAAAAAACCTTCCGCTGCCGGCTCATCATCAATCGCTTTTCGCAGTGTATCATAATCCTGCAGATAAGAACCCGTCATTACTTTGCACAATTCCTGCATCTTGGTATTGCATAAAATGATCCTTCCGAATGAATCCGAAAAACATACTCCGCAGGGAACGTCATCCACAGCTTCATTTACAGACCAATATGACAAGGAATGACTATATCTGCGTCTCTCGCTCCAGATTGCCCGGCAAAGATAAAATGTCAATGCAATAATCACTGCCGTTAAAAGACTAACCGGATAATCCTGAAGCATTGGATGATATGCACTTTCTCCCAGGCAATATCTGTGATCATTCATTAAAAGAAACATAAGGAAAAAGGAAACCAAAAAAACAGTCATTGCCGTTATAATTTTTCTTTTTCCGGAAAAACCGGTAATTCTTGTCAGCAGGAGAATAAATTCCAGAATCAGGCAGATTTCAAGAAGAATCATCAGGAAATTCTGCATTGCCATGCCACATTCCACAAAACTTTTCATCTGATGTCTTCCTTTCTTAATACGATACAACTAACAAACCATTCGTTTTCATCTTCCTGCTGCACTTTTAATTCCGGTCTTTCTGACATTAAAACACCCAGATCTGTTTCTGATACAATATGAACGGAAATCCGAAGAGCATCATCGATCTGTGACACCCGGTAAAATACAGACTGCATAACATCAGATAACCGTTCCACAAGCCATTCAAAGGTATCATAGCATTTTAGTATATCCTCTGCATTCAGCTGCACATTCCCTTTTTCCACGTAATACGCAGCCCGGATCCTACATAATTTTAAACTATCACAGGATTCCGCCAGACTTTGTCTTAGGTCTTCCATTGTAAGCAGATTTCTATCTGACGTATATTGTGTCAATACCAGATTTTTTCTCCGCTTCAAATACGTACCAACCACTACAATTTTGCCGAGGATCCAATCATATTGTTCCCTTGATTCCGTCCTTTCCAGTTCATCCATCAGCTGTGACAGCAATTCCAGCTGTCCGGCAGTCTGATTCTGTATCATATTTAACAGGCGATTCTGTTCTTCTGCCTTTCTCCGTTCAGCCTCTTTCTGATAGGTTTTCTGCAGCAGTCTGTTTCTGGTCGTCAGTTCTTCTTGCTGTTCCCGAATATCCTGATATTGGTCCAACAATACTGAAATATCTTCCGACCAAAACAGATGTCCTCCTCTTATAGGAATGTGATTGATCCGGATTCCCTCTTCCTGCACAAATGATCTGTCAATAATAATTGCTCGCAGTTCAGGCGTAAGCTCAGGAAAATTCCCGGAATGATAATAACGCTGAAAAGAATAATCTGTGATTTCTGCATCCAGGCCTCCGGAAGTCTGGAATAATTCAAAATATCGACTGTTCGTCTGTATCAATCCGCACAATATACAGCCCTGATAAATTGCAGCCATTAAAAGGCAGCATACTGCCGTCATATCTCCTGCAATGACTTTGATAAAAGGCAGACGGAAAATGTTTCCGATATTCCATCCCAGAAGTAATATTCCCGGAATAACCGGCATCCAGAACTGTTTCTTTCCCGGAATTCTGCTTTTTCTGATCAGAATAATTTCCATCCCTGTCAGACAGAGCAACATCCATGCCTGAATCACCATAAAAAGAATTCCATAGCTATAATCCATATCCGAAAACGGGGGCTGTTTGGAAAAGCGAAACACCAGCTGATGCAAATCGTTTGTAAAAACACTTACAATTAATACTGCCGCCACACTCAACAGCATTATGATTTTTCTGACTGTTTTCTCTTCATCCTTTTCAACAAAAAACAGTGCTGCTGACAAACCCAAAACCGGAATCAGAATCATCGGAACATAATACAGATACCAACAGATATGTTCTCCCAGAGGTTCATAAAAAATATGAAACTTTACTGTTCTTATGAAAAACCAGAACACCATCAGGCAGCCAATTCCAGTCAGACACCTGCGCATTTTTTTATGTACTACATGCTTTTCCAGATAAATCACCCAGGCACAGTACATGCCCTGATAAATACAGTTACGACACTGGTCTGCAAGATTTCTCATAAAAACATTTTCCGATTTCACCAGTCTGCAGATATAAGCCAGCAACACGCTTATCAGAATTACCCCATATGACAGCGTCCTCTTTTTGCTGTATTTCATAAAAATTCCTTTCTTGTCAATGCACTTTTGTAAATATTATACTGCAAAAGCTTTTACTGTCATATAGTTTTCATTAAATTTATTCATTTTCAGCAAGAAACAAGATCTTTCTTAAAATGGTCTCTGCATACCACAGTATTCACAAAACCTTCCCGTATTTTCTGCACCACACTGACATTTCCATGAACTGCCTTCCGACTGCCTTCCCACATTCATATTCATCCCTGTCATTCCCGGCTGCATTCCTTCGTTCATATTCATCCCTGCCATTCCCGGCTGCATTCCGGCTGCATTTGGTGTCAGTGCAGCAATTATCTGGTATCCTGTCTGCTCCACTTCCATCAGTTCGGCTCTTCTTTCACTGCTTATGGAGAAAGTATTCAATCGAAAATCCATATCATCAAACCAGGGCGTATTGACCCGGATACGCATGGTATAATCAAACTCATAGTGATATACCGGTGGCTGATAGCTTACGGTCTTTCCATCCTTTGTATATGTTTCCTCATTCTGCTGTCGATCCACCTCTACTCTGCACTGTACAACAGCTGATAAAGGAACTATATCCGGATTTTCACTGATATCCAGTTTTCGTGCAACAGTAAAGTTGTTCTTATGATCATCAATAAAAACAGTATAGTTTCTGGTATTGATCTGACGGGTTATGCAAAAGTCCATTACCGCCTTTTTGTTTTTTTCGCGATATTCCAACTGACGTTTTATATCCTCTACCGTACTGTTACGCCGCTCCTCAAACCATGGCGATAATTTTCTGGCACAATTTTTACACAGATTTCCGTCATCTAATTTTCTATTTCCCAGTAAACCTATTTTTTCTCCGCAGATATCACAGATCTTCTTATCAAATAATCCCATACCATACCTCTCTCTCCTTGACATAATTGTGTTCTTGTTTATCTTCATAATACGTGTATACTCAAATATTTACACTAGCATTTCTGACAGTAACTGAGCCCATATCGTTATCCGTGTTACTATTGGTAGTGTCTCTCCATGTATATGCTCCATACCAGGTGGTGAAAGATCCTGACCGTATCATAGCGACAAAAAAAACAGCCTGTATTTCTACAAGCTGTTCTTTGTCTATCTCACACTGCTTTCGTACTTTTTCCTCAGCATTTATTTTATTTACAGTCCGGCAGGATTCCAGGAATTATTATCCAGTTTGTTCAGCATTTCCTTCAGCTCAACAGTATATGCCACCTTTACATCGCTGTCTTTTTTGATGATAAATTCAGAGAGCCCATATTCTGAGCCGTTGTCTGCCCAGTCATATGTATATCCCAGTCTCGTCCATGGATATTTCCCGTCAAAATAACTGGAGATAATATTTGAATCAAACCATTCTTTATAGTCCTCATCAACTTCATCTGAAAATACATCTGTCATTTCTATTGTTCCGATATCTGAGACATATGCCGGGCGGAAAACGTCTTCCGGTTTTACCCACATAGCCGTAAAATAATCGGAATTCATTATCCGGGCGCAGACCGATGAGTTCTTTTATTCTTGTCTGCCAGTCTGTCACATTCTCTTTATTTTTCTGATACCATTCTTCCAGTTCGCCGCCTGTAAACGTCCATACATTTCCCCATTCCAGTTTTACATCTGCACCATCCGGATAACTGTCCGGATATTTATGGAAGGTATAAAGAAGGATTCTGCCCTCCTGATCGTAAACGGCATATGGCTGTCCCTCCTCCAGACTTACTACAGGAAGGATTTCATTCTTATCAATGATCATTGCATCTTCAACCGCATCATCGAAGAGAATCTGCTGATCCGTTTCACTTTCTGCTGAAATATCTGTTTCTTCTGCATGAACGCTTACCGTTGTTTTACCTGACAATATAATTGCAGAAATCAGGATGCTGTTCACGATCATTATTTTCCATAATTTATTTTTCATATATTATCTTTCCTTTCTGTATAAATATGAAAATATTTAGTTCACATTTGATGGATAAATCTCAGTAATGGTCGGTGCCATCCACGTCTCCAGGGCGTCCATATCAGGCGTATAGATACGCATAAACAGATGGAAGCCTCCAGCACCCACAGGAAGCCAGTTTGTGGTGTCCTTTGGGGCATCTTCAGACAAAATAATATCAACGGAACCATCATCATTTGCCTGTAAACCGGAACGGTCATTTATGCAGTAACGATCAATAGGATTATCGATCAGGAAATCATCGTCCCCATATGCAGTCACAGACCAGAATCCCCCTTCAAGAACCTGCGGATAGCTTTCGAAATGAAGAATATATGATTTTTCTCCTGTGAGAGTATTTCCATCCGCATCCTGCTCTATCTTTGGATACAGCGCAACTTCAACTGTATTGGCACCAAGCCCTGCAAGAGCTACCAGTGCACGATAAGCATATTCTGTATTGAAATCTCCGATCGGTTCACCAAAATAGTCCCACTGACCAAGCTTTTTTGAGAATTTCTGGCCCTCTTTGATAAGCTTTAGCCGAACTTCTGTCAGCATTGTCTTCCAGTTTTCTGCAACATCACCGGTAAGAACAGAAGTGTCAAATTCCATACCAGGACCTATATTCACAGCTGCTATTTTTTCAAGCATTTCCTTATCTGCAGCTGCCGGAGGATTTTTTACCATCAACTCATTGGCCTTATTAAAAAATGTGATCGGATCCATGGAAAGAACCTTATCAACAGGAATATAATCATTCTCTTCGCTGTAGCTTCCCCTCGGAGGTTCATAAGTGTCTCCGGATATATAATCGGAAAGCGGCATAAGTTTCATTTTTTCCTGGATGGCATACACATTTGGAAGATCCTCTTCTCCTGATAAAACGATTCTGGTGATGGACCATGCCATGGATGTAGGAACATCTATACGGGTAACTCCCTCAGGCAGGTCTCATCACCCTCCTGTTCGATCAAAGCAGCAACATTCTCTGCGTTTTTCTGAACAATAGACAACAGTTCGGCACGTTTTGTAGTCCATGTTACATCTGCATCCGCACACAGATAACGTGCATCCGTATTTTCCGGATCAGCAAAAACCAGCGTATTGGTAATCTGGGCTACCCACTGATATTCTCCCTTGGCAAAATCTTCTTTTGCTTTTTCAAGAACCGCATCTGTATCACCGAAATATTCTACCAGCTTTTGGGCATAATCCGATGGTGTAAGTTCAGCAAGATGGACAGGATTACCATCATACCAGCCCCTGTATTTCTCATATACTGCCTTCGAATTATGAGAAACTGTACCGTAATACTGATGGATATACCAGACTTTCTCCAGCTCCTCGGGAAGCTGGATCATATTGGCAATCTCTGTTTCCGTATAGCCTTCATTAAGATAAAGCAATGTCTGGTCGTTAATAAACTTATATACAGCTGCCGTATTGGTCATATATTCCTGAATAATGTCATTTCCCCAATGTGGCCAGTTATGAGACTGGAATACCACCTCTGCCTTATCACCATAAAGAGCCAGAGATTCCATGATGTACTCTGCCCATGCGTTTCCGTCACGCACCTGATAAATTCCATCGGTTACTTCAAAAAGACCATAAATATGATTCAGCTGTGTATTTCTCCAAAGGCTGGGATTCGCTGTATCCGGAGAAGCAAGCAGACCTTTGGTCGCATTCTCAAACTCCGCAGTATCTTCAAAATCCAGCAATGCATAAACTTCCTGATTTGCATCAATCGTATACTGGGTAGCCGGTTTGCTTTCCGCTGTTAATTCTGATGCTGCAATTGCGGTTGAACTGCCACAGACAGTCATGGTAAGTGCCAATGCGGCGGTAATTAAGGCTGTTACTTTTTTCTTTTCATGATATCTTCCCCCTTTATCTTATAAAAATTTCAAATATTCTCTGCTGTCTGATATTTCCTTCAGTGCTTGCTTAGTAATTTGTTTATATAATAAAATGTCGCTTTATTCCAGTAATAGACATGGAACCAAACGACATCCAAGTGGCTTAAAGCAACATGTTTTTAGTTATTTTGTACAACTTCCCAGGTATGTATTCCATATTTCATGGACATTGTTGCTAGTATCAACTGCCTTAATCGTATCCAGATCAAACAAGATACAGACACAATGCCCCTTAAATGTAGGAAAACAAATTACCTTCAGGGTTCTGTCCACTTCCGGGCTATAATCCATAAGTTCCAATACTTCTCCATAAAGTGCCGAACGTTCATAACTTCGCAGCCATTTCGAATCCATATTGGCAAACAGACTTCTAAAAGATTTTCCCAACAGCTGATCCAGTGGAAGCTTTTCTAATCTGGCAAGTTCCTGATTTGCATAACGGAAAATCCAGTCTACCGCATGTCTTTCTTCATTAAACATTATTTCTATATCCGTAAATGCAATAGGCAGATATTCAAAAGAACTATAATGGCGGCAATATTCTTCTTCTGTAGCCGGAATACCTTTTTTTCCAAAAGCGTGAATCATTTTTTTCTGCTTTTCCTGAATCTCAAACACTATTTGTTTTTTCTTACGAACAGTATATAACAATTCTTCTCCATCGCTGAGATTTACCGTATCCGTCACATCATGGACAGCCTTTACAGACACAATACAGCCTCTGTGTATTTTTACAAATTCTTCCTTTAATAATCCTTCCAGATTTTTCAAGGTAACCCGCGTCTCGTATACTCTTCCCCCAACTATATGAATCTCCGCAATTTTTCCGTGCATTATAATATAAAGAATCATATCCGAATCCAAAGTTACATTTTTTCTATCTGAAGTTATATTAATAAGTCCCATTCTCGTTATCCTCACATCCCGTTCTGGCATTACTGCACTTATTATATCAGCTTCCCTCTGATAATGGTTATAAAATTTTATATTTCTCATATTTCAGGAATACTCCCTGAAACGCAGAGTATCCCCGAGGAGGTCAAGTCATTGCTACAAAAAATATGCGGCTTTTTTGCCACAAAAATGGCTTAAAACCGCATATTTCTGTATAGAGGACGTTATATAATTGTCACAAAGTAGGTGGGGAGGATGTTATGTCATTGCTACAAATATCATTCTCCGCATAACGATTTTTTATAAATCATTCCATTCTTGTGAAAGTGGAAAATGATAAGCCATATCGAAAGCTGAAATAGCTGCTCTATTTACATCCAAAATTTCAGTAAAATCTCGATCTTGCCCTTTAATTCCTTTTTTTCCTAACCCCGATAATAATTGTTCAGCTGTTTCCAACATTAAAACATGTAAATTTTTTGTTTCAGCATAGGTTTCCAGAACACTATTTTGACATTGTTTATGAAGACAATAAAGATAATGCCTAAATGCTTCTTTTTCGCCAAAACCTGTTGATGATGGTAAACTTCCATTGAACAACATTTCACTATATTTATTTTTCATCGTTACTGGAGGTTCAATTCTATCTAATAGGTCCATACGTTTTGCAATGTCTAAAAAAGGAATTTTATACTCTGATAATGCTTGTGGACAATAATACCATACCGCTCGACGGCTAGGCTGTTTATCATCTATTGTTTCAAAATGTTCTGGCTGAAACCATCTTAAATTCAAAAAATTTCCTGATGCAATTGCATCACATTTTGCTAATGCCATACATAATAATTGATGACTTGCATAACCCACAATCGTCATCTTCCGCTGTCTCTTAATTCCTGCTACTAATGACATAATATTAGACACCCACAATGGTCGATCCACCAAATAATATCGTTCCGGATGTTCGCATACAATATATACACCTTCTACATCCCATTCTTCAACATACTCTATCACCCGTTCAATCTGGCTTTCATCATTCAGTACATCACTACTCAATGAAATTGTGTGTATATACTTCATATCAGGTGCATATTTTTTTGCACTTTCTATTATTATTTTCTGTATTTTATTCCATAAATCGTCTATTTTCTTAGCAGTAATGGAAGGCAACAAAAACGCTTCTGCCTCAACTTCGTTATTTAATTTTGATAGTTCTTCTACTACCGTATCAAATTGTCCCATTTCCAATGATGTAATATCACTCTTCGGCCAATATGCATACTGAGACAATTTTTTTTGATATTGTCTAGGATAATACAATTGTGGATCAACAAGTACTTTCCCTTTTTTCTTATGCACCCTAGTTGCATAACCTTTTACCTTATTGGGCAAAATGTTCATAGGGCTAATGATAATAGTTCCACCATCAAACTCTTCTAAATGCTCGAGAGCTAACGCTTGCATATTATGTCCCATTTGTATAAAAAGTTCCATTCTTTAACCCCTTCTATTCATAAACAAATGTCTTTTTAGCTACTTTTAACCAATCTATTGCTTGCTTAGCAGTCCTAGGTCTTCTAGAAGGATATTTTCCCATCATTGCCCCTAATAATGCCATAAACTGACTTTGAGTATCCCCTTTGATTGAATACTGTACAGGTGTAATAGTTTCTGTCTTTTGTAAGACTTCAAGTGCATTTATAGAGCCTTCTCTAAATGGATTTTTTCCTGTAATACATTCATAGGTAACAACTCCTAGTGAAAAAATATCTGCTCGAGAATCAATTTCCTTTTTTAAATTATTAAATTGCTCAGGCGCAGCATATCCAGGTGTATGCGGACCCATCATTGCACCTGTTCTTGTCAATGAATCTGCTCCCAATATCCTTGCAATTCCAAAATCCAGGAAAAATATTCTACCATCATCTGCTCGTATAATATTTTCCGGTTTAATATCTCTATGCACAATACCTTTATTCTCTATACAAGCAATAAACTCTAACCCCTGTTCCAAAAATGTCACTGCTTCCTCTAAAGAAAATCTCTTGCCACTTTCAAGCACCTTCCGTAATTCTGTTCCTTTTACTTTTTGCTCAATAATATATAATGTCTCTGTTCCCTCATACTCTATGGTTCCAGTTTCATATATTTTAGGTACCATGGATAAGTTTAAATCTCTTTCTATTTGTATTTCCCTAAGAGACCTGGGATCGTTAAGCTGAAAATATAATTTAATAACAGTTTCTCCATATGAGTTGTGAACTCCATCAAATACAATCTTCTGTCCACCACGTGCCATCAATTCAATTTTTTCAAATTCTTCTTGACACATTTCTTGAAATTTTTTCATCTCTCATTTCTCCTAACTTAAATGGGCAACAGTCCTTCCAATCCATTCATTAAACTGTAAAGACTGATAACTTGACGGTGATGCTAATTTCTTTGCTTCTACTATTTTTCTAAAACTTCTCTTCTTACAATACAAACCTGTGCCTTGTCTTTCAAACTTTTTAATCGTACTACTTTGCGGATTTGAAGTACTTGTTAATGCATATGATTGTGATGCAAACCATGTATTAATAAGAGACTGTTCAGCAACTTTCTTTATATCCGTCATTTTAGCTTCCACTGAAATCAATTTTTTTATATTATATATCTTTTTGATGTCTACTGGTTTCCATAAGCCGTGATCACGTATAATCATATGTGCATCTAGTAATTTTTCTATGGCCTGAATTGTATCTTTTTCTGGCATCTTAAGTCTTGTTATCAATTCACTTCCTGTACTTCCTTTAGTCATCAATAACTGAGATAACACTTTTAAATCATTCGTTTCCAGATTTTCTCTTTGTTCAGACCAATTCTCCAATATTTTAGGTGAATATGATGCAAATACAATGTCAGGAAATCCGGATGCAACTTTAGGTTCTACAAATATAGCTAAATTGTTTGTTTTATTGCTTTTTAAAAAATTATGAATATAATATTCAATAAAATCTTCAACCAAATCCAACTCATCCCCTTGAGTTGATGGTCGTGTATACAATCCTATATCTTTAATATTATGATCAAACATCAATATCCTATCCATTGTTACATTTCACCCTTTTCAATCTCTCTTTTGCACTTTTTATAGAAACAATTATAACAATCCCGCCTTTAAAAATCAATCACTCAAGGCTTCTTAAAATAAACATAACTAGTATTTTTTCATCCCCACTCTACCTCCACTCTCCCATCATCATACACATATATTCCGGACACATATTCTTCCAGCATTTCTCGTGTTAGCTTCTCATAGCCTAAATACTTCAACATCTGCTCCACCGGAACATTCTTTTTCATCAGGATGTCTTTCTCAGCGTTTATCAACTCAGCCAACTCCTGCACACGCTTCTGCAGTCGTTCTTTTTCTTCTTCCAGCTGCATCTTTGCTCCATGAACTGTTTCTGGTTCATCTGTCCCTCGTGATACTTCTCATAGTTCTGGCGGTTCTGAATCTTTATCTGCTCCTGACGTTTTTCACAGTCTGCACTTTCCGTCTTATAGGCTTCTATACTGTCCTCATGCTGTTTTCTCATAGATTGCTGCATCTGTTCCTGTCTGATATTCTGGCGTAAATATGCCTTTATTTCTGCCAGTACGATATGCTCTAGCATTTTGTTATCCGCTTTCCCGGCAAAACACCCTGTATCTTCTTTTCCTTTACTGTAAGCACAGCTATAAAGAATATGACCATGAACCGGACTGCTTGAAGTCAGACTTCTATGACAATTTCCACACTTCACATAGCCACCTAATAGTGTTATCTCCCTGTCAAATTTGCTTTTTTTAGTGTATCTGATCTGCAGGGACTGTGCTTTCTCAAAGATGTCTTTTGATACAATCGGCTCATGGTGATTTTCCATCACTTTCCACTGATTTCTCGGCACTAGTACTTCTTTCCCTGTCCCTGGTTCTGGAATCTTTGTCTTTCCATAGACCATACAGCCTATATAAGTCTTATCATCCACAATCTTCCGTATCATATCACTCGTCCACTGCAATCCTCTTGATGTAGCTTTCTTGCTGTCTGATTTCTGTCGTCTGCTCATAGACTGCAAGGGAGTCAATACCCCCTCTTCATTGAATAACTTACAAATCTCCATCTTGGAATATCGCTGATTGGTCAGTTCAAATACTCTGCGAATCACTTCCGCTTCGTCCTCTACAATCACCAGTTCTTTCTTATTTTCTGGATTGATTCGATACCCATAAGGTGCAGAACCACAACAATACTCACCTTTTCCCCGTCTGGTGCTGACTGCTGCCTTTACCTTTACAGACTGATCTTTCACATAGAAGTCTGCGATCAATCCTTTAAACTGTACTTCGATGTCTGAACTCTTTCCTTTATAATCTTTAGAATCATATCGGTCTGAAATAGAAATGAATCGTACTCCCAGAAATGGAAAAATCTGCTCCAGATAAGTTCCCATCTCAATATAGTTTCTGGCAAAACGTGAAAAATCTTTTACCACAATGCACTGCACTTTGTTCTCTCTGGCAAGCTCCAAAACCTGCTTAATTGCTGGACGCTCCATACTAGAACCAGAATATCCATCGTCGTAGAACTCCTGAAATGGCATAGAATCCAGTTCCGGAATATTGGAAATATAATCTTTTACCAGTTTTCTCTGATTAATAATGCTGTTACTTTCTCCCTCTGAGTCATCTTCCATGGAAAGACGGTAATATCCAATAATCAGTTTCTGATCACTCATGTTCTACCGCCCCCTTAAACCCGAAATTAATTTCCAGTCTGCCATCACCATACAGATACATACTTTCAACCAAGCCCTCTGCAAGTTCCGCATTGATTCTGGTTGTCCCATCCAATTCCAGCAGACTTCGTAAAAATCTGGCTTCTTCTTTCTGCTGTTTTTCCAGCTTTCGTATGGTTTGCTCTAAAAACTTCTTTCTCTCTTCGCAGACTCTTTCCAGCTATTACGGTCATCTTTCATTTCTATATAGGCTTCTTTGGAAAGTTCCCCCTCTTTATATTGCATAAATGCCTGTGCCAGTTTTTCTGAACGTTTTTCCATATCTACATCCAATTTTCTGATTTCTGTTTGAACTTCTTTGATTTTGGAAAGAAATACCGCACTGCTTATAGCAGACATATCCTTTTTCCGTAAGCCAGATAACTGAAACTGTCTGGTCAGCTCCGAGCGGACAATTTTCTGCAATTTTTCTTCAGAGATAGATTTATGACTACATTTCCTTTCATCCCGATACTGAGCAGCGTTGCAAAAATAATACACATTGCCTCTGTATCTGCGTGTACACATTTTCCGCTTGCAGTCTCCACAATAGAATACATTATAAAATGCTCTTTCATCCTCTTCCCATCCTGCCGTAGTTTTTGTTGTTTTCTGTTGTGCTGCTTTTAACCTGACTTGTGCTTTGTCAAACAGTTCTCGGCTGATAATCGGCTCATGGGCATTTGGCGTAATAATCCACTGGCTTTCATCCAGTATATCACACCATTTTTCACCTCTTTGAAATCTGGATTCATATTTTCTCTGAACCAGATCTCCATAATAATTATTCCGGTTCAGCACTGCACGTATCGAAGAATTTCCCCACTGATGAAGGTTCTCTCCGTCCTGACAGTACACATGATGATATTGGTTATAATCTGAAATCCGATGTACCCTATCCTCAAACAGCCTGTCAATAATGCTCTGTATGCCATCTCCCGAAGCATATTCTTCAAAAATCCTGCGGACAATCTTTGCAGCTTCCGCTTCCACCATCAACTTATAAATTCCATTTATCTTTTCCACACAATATCCATATGGAGCTGTAGATCCCACATACTCACCATTTTTCTGTGCAATACGTTTCGCTGCCCGTTCTTTTGCAGAAATGTCTTTCGCATAAGCATCATTCACCAGATTCTTGATATTCATGGATAATTCCTGATTCTTGGCATCCGGTGCATAGGAGTCATAGTTGTCACATACAGAAACAAACCGCACTTTCATAAAAGGGAGAATCTTTTCCAAATAATTTCCGGTTTCGATATAATTTCTTCCAAATCGTGAGAAATCCTTTACCAGAATACAGTTTATTTTACCTACCCTGACATCATTCATCATCCGTTCAAATCCCGGTCTGTCAAAATTTGTTCCGGTTTTTCCCAAATCAGAATAAATGTCATATACAGCAATTTCATACTCTCTGCTCGGATTTTCATTGTGCTTCTGAATGAATTCTTTTATCAGCGTAACCTGTGTTTCAATAGATTCTGACTTTTTTTCATCACTGTCTACGGATAATCTGGCGTAAATCGCAGCCATACATACCGGAATCTCAAGAACTTTCTTCTCTTTGTTTTTCTTATATCTTTTTGCTGTCCTTGCCATTTATCCCACCTCTTTCCTACACTCTGTCCGATGTTCTGCATAAAACCGTCTTATGACTTTCATTTTCTCAATCATATCCTGATAACGGATGTGAATTTTAATTTGCTTATTTTCATAAATATAGATTTTATCTACGGTCAGTGCCAACAATGTGCGATCCAGTTCTTTGATTTCCAGTGATTTCTTCCAGTCCTCCAACTGAACAGTTGCAGACACTCCACCCTCAAACATTTGCTTTACCAGCTTTTTCTGATTTTCAATCATCTGCTCCAGTTCTTCACATTTTCTTCCGTAACTTTCCCGAAAATCATCAAACTCCTCTTTGCTGATCAGTCCCTCTTTCAAGTCATCACCCAAAGATGCTTTCAGACTGTAATAGCGGTTATATTCTTCCTGTAACTTACTAATCTGTGTATCATAACCAATTACCTGATCGTAGCTGACTTGCATCTCACAAAGTTCTTCCATAATCATCTGATAGTCTATAAAAAGTGCCGTATATGCCTGAATCTCTTTCAGCACAATTCTTTTCAGCACCTCTTCCGGAATACTATGTCTGGTGCAATCTCCACCTTTATTCTTTGTCTGGCAGATATAAAAGGATTTTTTCTTCCCCCTATACTGATTTACCCTGCGTATCATCGGTGTCTTGCAATCTCCGCAAAACACAAATCCCGAAAAAAAGTTTGCACTGTCTGATGTTTTCGATGCCCTGCCATCATATTGAAGCAGCTTCTGAACCACATCAAAATCATTCTGCCTGATAATTACCGGATGCGTATTTTCTACTTTCACCCACTCTGATTCTGGCTTATCTAGGCGTTGCTTTACTTTATAGCTGATTCGTTCCTGCTTGCCCTGTACCATGTTTCCAATGTAAACCTCGTTGGTCAGAATCCTTTTGATCTGCACTGCCGACCATTTTGGTGTATCTGAACTATGGAATCCGGAATTGTAATTTTCACCATTTGCCTTTTTATATTCTTTTGGCGACTGCACATGACGTACATTCAGTTTTTCTGCGATTGCTCCAAGACTGAACCCATCAATTTTCCATGAAAATATTTTTCTTACAATATCCGCTGCATAAGAATCAATCACCAGACAGTTCTTATTCTCCGGATCTTTGCAGTACCATACGGTGCAAATGCTCCAATAAATTCACCTTTCTCACGTTTGATTTTCTGATGGCTTCGCACTTTACCGGAAATGTCTCGGCAATAACTTTCATTTACAAAATTTTTGATTGGAACTACAAATGACTTCTCTGAAAAATCTGCTGTTTTACTGTCAAACTGGTCTGTAACTGAAATAAAACGCACATTTAAAGCCGGGTAGGTCTTTTCGATCCATCGCCCGGCTTCTATATATTCTCTTCCGAATCTGGATAAGTCTTTTACAATCACACAGTTTACTTTTCCAGCTTCTATATCAGTTGTCATTCGTTTAAACTCAGGTCGGTCAAAATTTCCTCCTGAGTATCCGTCATCCACATATATATCAAAGATCTGAATATCTGGCTGGCTTTTTACAAAGCTCCGAAGTAACTCTCTCTGATTTGCAATGCTGTTGCTCTCTGACTTCGCACCGCCCTCTTCCATATCATCTTTCGATAATCGAAGATACAATGCAGCATCGTATATATCTGGCATATTCATTTGCATCTGTTCCATTTTACATCGCTCCCAACTTACTTATTCCATTGAATTTGAAGTCAGAAACCATGTATCACGTTCATTTTCCCTGACCTCACATTAACATAACATCTGTAGCTTCGCAAGATATTTTTTCAAGACTTGCATCTAATACATCAACTCCGTTCTTTTTCTAAAATAATCACCAATGGCATCTGTGGCATCCATTTCTCCGGTCATTTCCACGACCACCACATACCCTTCATTCATGTGAGCATACGGTTGATCTCCGGATTTATCCAGAAAAGTTTCCACTTTCTCAGAAATAGCTTTATCCATATCAGGAATTAAATCTTCAATGTCCTTTAACTGCTCCAGATCAACACTGGAATCTATTACTGACTGATTCACCATGATGCTCACCTCTTTTCCAACATATTCTTTGTATAAGTCGTCCTATACCTACAATTTTCTCAACCGCATCACCTTAACTTTCTTCCTCTTTTCTCCAGTTATCCAGATATCTATAGCATTTTGTATTCTGTTCAGCGTATTGGCTTCCATTCGTATAATCTGTTGTCAGCGTTACGTCCAACCTCTATCAGAATATTTCTGAATGCTGGCAGCTTCTTCGCAAACTTACCAGCCGTTTCCGGAGTATCTTCGACGCTCGCCCGTAAAATCATTTACAGGGTTATGGCATCTGTGGAATCAGATTATACAGCTCATGTAATTTTCAACGAATCATGAAAGCTTATCACAGCCTATAATGAAAATAGAGGATTGACCTCCACTACTTTTTTTACTTCCTGCCTTGTTTTACAATAGTTATTGACAGGATTAAGTTTGATTGTACCTTGGAGGATTTTCACCCCGTTTTTCAACGTAAATGTTTTGCCCTTGAGTACAGCATATTGTCGCATCTTTTACAGATAGCACGAGTAGTAAAGTCCATATTATCTCGGGCAAATCTCCTGTCAATTCTATTATAAAGGAGGCTGTCTGTATGAAAGATCTTTTAGAAATTTCCTGTGGTTTGGATATCCACAAAGAAAAAATTGTTGCATGTATCCTAACTGGTCCATTAGGTAAACCTACTCACTCTGAAATTCGTGAATTTACCACTTTAATTCCTGATATGCTTGCTTTACGAGACTGGATCATTTCAGAGAATTGCCATCATATTGCAATGGAAAGCACTGGCATTTATTGGATTCCAATTTACGAAATATTAGAAGATGCTTTCTCTGGAGATATCACTTTATTAGTTGTTAATGCCCGCCATATGAAGAACGTTCCTGGCAAAAAAACTGATATGCGTGATTCTGAATGGATTTCTACATTACTACGTGCAGGACTCCTTAATGCAAGTTTTATTCCAGAAAAAAGGATTCGTGAATTTCGTGATTTAAACCGTTATCGCAAGAGTATTATCCGCGATATTACTTCCCAGAAAAACAGGGTTGAAAAATTCCTGCAGAGTTCCGGTTTTCGTCTGTCTTCTTTTATTTCTGATATTTTTGGTGCTTCCGGCAGAAACATTATTCTACATTTGATGGAACATGGACAGATTGATAAAATGTCTTTGGATTCTTATCTCAAAACAAAAACCAGAAAACGCATTGATGAAATCCTCATGTCTGTAAAAGGGACTCTTTCAGAACATCAAAAATCTTTCTTAAAAATCCTCATGTGTCATTATGATTCCATGAAAGAGCATCTTATTGAAATTGAAACTCATCTTCAGGAAGATATGCTTCCATTCGCTTTACAAATTGAACAGTTAAATACTATCTATGGAATAAGTACAACTGCTTCCTGTGCAATCATTGCCGAAATCGGTACAGATATGAAACCATTTAAAACTGCAGAACACATCTGTTCATGGGCCGGTCTGTGTCCCGGCAATAACGAGAGTGCCGGAAAAAGAGAAAGTACCTCTATCACAAAAGGCAATCCTTATATAAAAGTATGCTTTGTGAGGTTGCCTGGGTAATTGCCGGCAAACGAAACACATATCTTTCAGCCTGGTATTGGAGAATCAAGCAGAAAAAAGGAGCCAAAAAAGCCATTGTCGCTCTTGCTCGTAAATTACTTGTTATCATTTATACAATGCTAAAACAAGGCACTAATTTTGATGAAAACTGTTTTGAAGTCAGGCGCAAAAACTGTGAACAAAAACAACTTTCCCGTTATATACGAGAATTAGAAAAACATGGCTATACGGTTGAAGCTCAAGTATAATCCATCTTTTGTACAAATCATATTTCACTGCTGGCAGCCATTATTATGACTGCTTTATAGTGATGCTTTCATAATTGTTGAAAACATTTGTTGTCAAGGTTCAAGTCTTGGCTGCGATTTTTATTTTCGTAGCAAGGTCCATTTGAGCCTTTTTCTTTGGCTCTGTTTTTTCATAACTTATTTGACACTACCGAAATATCAATATCCGCTTTTTGATCCTTTTTGCAGTATACCATATTTTGACGGCACAATCGAGTCCCAAAGAAGAGTTCCTGTTTTCTGCTTTGTCACCGACACATACTCTGCCAGACGCACAGAAAAAAGGCAGACGCATGTCATTTCTTTATGACTCACATCTGCTCTGCATGAATCTTCTTTTTTCTGCTGTCTGCGAAATACTTCCATTCTCCAGAAGCAAATCTCTCTTTCTGCGGTGTAAATTTTTGTTACAAATTTTTTTATTGTTCTTTTTCTATTTTTTTCGTATCAAACCGCATCACCGCCATGTGCACCACGTACGGCACCAAGATGACCGGGATTGCCAGGTATGCCAGGATGCTGTACACCTTCTGGATCAGCGTCAGCAGACCAAACTGTGCGATAAGGAAGTCCGCGATGCAGCAGACAAGCGCGGCAAGGATCTGGGTGCGGCTGATTTTGCCTGCGGTTTCTGTTCTGCTGCTTCGTTCAGCGAGACCGGCGTGGATTCGTTTGAACATGGCGGCAACCATGTTGACGGCTGTGGATACGGCACCGAGGATGATCAGTACGGAAATCAGCGGTGTCATGAATTTACTGCCGACGCCCTGCTGAACCATAAATAATGTCGGGACGCTCTGCTGGATCATTTCCGGGTTCTGGTATACGGTCATGATTCCGGAGGACGACCATGATCATCAGAAGGGCATTTAATACGGCACCGACTGCCATGCTCTTTCCGGCATCCTGCGGTTTTTCGAAGGATTTGGCATGCTGGACGAAGACTGCGACATTGGCAAGCTGGAAGGTTCCGTAGAGGAATGCGGCGTACAGGGCTTTGCCGAATGGGAGGTCTGCGGTTTTCATGGCGTTTACAGTATCGCCGATCTTTCCGGCTCCGGCGATGATGTTCGGGACGTAGACGATCAGCAGACCGGCAATAATGCAGATGGACAGCACTGACGCTACTTTCCGCACCAGATCCGTTCCGAATACCGAAACGACGAAAATAATTTTCCAGTTCATAACGATTCTCCCTTCTTCCTAACAAGCAAAAGGGCATACTGACCTTCTGTTTGTCAATACGCCCTTGTATCTCCGATGTGCTTTAGTATATCACAGTTTTAACGCGAATGCACTCAATTTTAAGCAAAACGCAAAAGATCCCGGGATTTTTCTCTCCCGGGATCTGAAAATTCTTACTATGTAATTCTTTTTTAAACCACACGTCTTACCGCAAGAATCGTGGTATACGCTGCGTTGCTGCTGATCTTGATACCGTCGCGCTCATTGCTTGCGTGTACGATTGCACCGCCGCCGATGTAGATGGCTACGTGGCCGCTGTAGCAGATAATATCGCCCGGCTGAGCCTCTGCATAAGATACACCGCGTCCTACACCACGCAGTTCACTGGAGGAATGCGGAAGGTCGTATCCGAAGTGTGCGTAAACGCTCATGATAAAACCAGAGCAGTCAGCTCCGTTGGTAAGGCTTGTGCCGCCCCATACGTATGGATTTCCAATAAACTGTGTTGCATAGGATACGATGGCACTTCCGGTTGCGCTTCCGGTGCTGCTGGAGCTGCTGGAATCATCCGAGCTGCTGGTATCGCTGGACGAAGAATCATCGTAAGAGCTTCCTCCGTTAGACCGGTGTTGTTGTCCGTTGGTGGAGCTTCCTGTGCTGGACGGTGTGTTGTCTGCCGTTGTTGTATTATTTGCAGCACTGCTTGCGGCTGCTTCTGCTGCTG
>ENA-OQCO01000469-OQCO01000469.1-human-gut-metagenome-genome-assembly--contig:-NODE-469-length-21951-cov-1.371701_pt1 | contig 21951 bp, 25 predicted proteins | sample MGYA00242500_ERZ504582 | MGnify/ENA primary metagenome ERZ504582 (study PRJEB26092, sample SAMD00036346) | human gut metagenome | host: Homo sapiens | study: EMG produced TPA metagenomics assembly of...
AACGGCTTTTTAATAAAAACAAATTAATACTTGCTTTTTTGTGGATTTTGTTGTATTATATTATTGTATCGTAGGATGGAGGAGCAGTTGTTATATGAAACTGATTTCTGTTGTAGTTCCTTGTTATAATGAACAGGAAGTATTGCCGCTGTTTTATAATGAGATTAATAAAGTTATAGCTCAGATGCAGTCTGAATATGATGATCTGGAATTTGAACTTTTGTTTATAAATGACGGTTCTAAGGATAATACGTTAAAAATGCTGAGAGAGCTGTCTGCCAGTGATAATCGCGTCAGATATATATCGTTTTCCAGAAATTTCGGCAAAGAGGCGGGAATGTTTGCCGGAATGGAGAATTCAAAGGGCGATTACGTTGTGGTTATGGACGCCGATCTTCAGCATCCGCCTAAATTTATTCCTCAGATGTATAAATATGTAAGCGAGGAAGGATTTGACTGCGCGACGACAAGAAGAGTCAGCAGAAAAGGCGAGTCAAAAATACGTTCATGGTTTGCAATGAAATTTTACAAAATAATGAATAAGATATCGCAGACTGAAATCGTCGACGGCGCTCAGGATTTTCGCTTTATGACTCGTAAAATGGTTGACGCAGTTCTTTCAATGAAGGAATATAACCGTTTTCAAAGGGTATTTTCAGTTGGGTAGGATTTAATGTAAAATATATTGAATATGAAAATGTGGAACGCGCTGCGGGAACAACCGCATGGTCCTTCTGGAAGTTGTTTTTATATTCCCTTGAGGGAATATTCGCATTTTCAACGGCTCCGCTTGCTCTTGCGTCGTTACTTGGTGTTTTAAGCTGTCTTATCGCATTTATCTGGATAATTGCAATAATAATAAAAACAATTGTATTCGGAGAAAGCGTGCAAGGATTTCCGACTATAATGTGCGCCATATTTTTTGTCGGAGGGTTACAGCTTTTTTGTACAGGTATTCTTGGACAGTATTTGTCTAAGACATATTTGGAAACAAAGCGCAGACCGATTTATATTATAAGTGAAACAGAGGAAAGCTTCAACGGAAGCATTAAAGAAAATGAAGAAGATTAGAAGCGTTTCAATTTCCTCAAAAAAATTCCGTCAGGAAATATATAAAGTTATATAGTGTTTTTAATGTCGGCGCTTGTTATTATGGCTCTGATTCTTATTAAGGTGTATTTTGACGTTAATAAGAAAAACATGGAGAAGGAATCGTCTAATAATAATATTACTATGCAGAATTATGGAGCTATCAGGGCTTTGAGGTTTTTGAGGATGAAAACGGTTTGCTTGGCGTGGTTAATAACGACAGGGTTATAATAGACGCGGCATGGGAAAATGTTTTTATATTATCTGAGAATCGGTTTATCGTCGGTAAGAGAATTGCCGATACCAAAAAAATGGGAATTATTGATTTATATGGAAATATAGTTAGTCCGTTTATTTTTTCAGAATTTAGATCTCTCGGCAATGATTTTATCGGCGGCTTTACCGGAAATGGAAATGAATTCTTTTTATTTGATAGGTACGGCAATGTCCAGTATAACAAGCTTTGGGACAGCTATGAATATGACGGCAGTATAATAACTCTCGGCAGCGGCGGCGATTTATTCAGCGGAGAAATTACTGACAAGGGCTTCCGGTTTAATAATATTGATCTGGTTAGAAAAGTTAATAATGTAGGTATTACAATAAATTTTTCAGGATCTGAAAAGATAAATAAGGTAGGGGTTGAAAATATTTTACGAACGGCAGATATTATCTGTGGATATCTTCAAGCTCTTGTTAACGGAAATATGGAGAATATATCCGACCTTACGTCTGAGCAGTATTTTCAGTCCTTATCGTCAAATAATTTTTTTGAGGGCTGCAATTTAAATAGTATTTCAGATTTCAGTTTTGAGATAAAGCAGGAAAAATCTAAAATATCGTATGATGTCAGTATTCTGGCGAATTATAATTATAAAAATAAGAATATAGAAATAAACGGTATATCTTCTGAAATAATTTTTAATATGGTTTTTGATGAAAATAATAGGCTTATTTTAAAAAGTATAAATAAAACTGAATTATAAATAACGGCAGCGGCCGCTAATTATAAAAAATTTTTATATTATAAGGTGGAATTATGAAAAAGGTTGCTATTATTATGGGAAGCGACAGCGATTTCCCGATTGTAAAAAACGCTGCAATGAAGTTGAAGGAATTTAATATTCCATATGAGATTCATGTAATGTCAGCACACAGAACGCCGATTCAGGCGGCAGAATTTTCTTCCGATGCTCAGAAGAATGGATTTGGAGTTATAATTGCGGCTGCCGGCAAAGCGGCTCATTTGGCGGGAGTGATTGCGGCTCATACTGTTTTGCCCGTAATTGGATTGCCTATAAAATCTTCTACATTAGACGGACTTGACGCGCTTCTTTCAACCGTTCAGATGCCAAGCGGAATTCCCGTCGCTACCGTAGCTATTGACGGCGCGGCTAATGCGGCTATTCTGCTGCGCAGATTCTGGCATTGTCGGATCAGGATCTTTCAAAAGCTTTGAGCGATATGAAAACAAAGATGTCTGACGAGGTAGTGCAAAAGGATAAAAAGCTTACTGAGGAAATTGAAAATTTGCTTAGTTAAAGCGTCTATATTGATTGACGTTCGCCGTTTAAAGGCGACAGCTTATAAATCAGCCGTGTATATCGGCGGAATGGAGAAAGAAATGGAAAACATAGTAAAAACTGAACAGCTTTATGAGGGTAAGGCAAAAAAGGTTTATGCAACAAATGATCCTGACTGCGTTATTGTAGATTACAAGGACGACGCAACCGCTTTCAACGGCGAAAAAAAGGGTACTATCGTCGGCAAGGGCGTTATTAATAATAAAATGACTAATTATATGTTTGGTCTTTTGGAAAAGCAGGGCATTCCTACCCACTTGGTTAAAGAAATAAGCGACCGCGAAACAATTGTAAAAAAGGTTGAAATTGTTCCTCTTGAGGTTATTGTCAGGAACGTTGCTGCGGGAAGCTTTCCAAGAAACTTGGTATACCGGAGGGTACTGCTCTGAAACGGCCTACTCTTGAATTCAGCTATAAAAATGACGATCTGGGAGATCCGTTTATTAATAAATATTATGCGTTAGGTCTTGATTTAGCAACCGAAGAAGAAATAAACGTTATTACTGAATATGCTTTTAAAATAAATGACTTTATGATAAAGTTTTTTAAGGATGTTAATATTGATCTTATAGATTTTAAGATTGAATTCGGAAGATTCCACGGAAAAATAATTCTTGCTGATGAAATATCTCCGGATACATGCCGTTTCTGGGACAGCACAACTCATGAGAAGCTTGATAAGGACAGATTCAGACGAGACATGGGCGGTGTTGAGGAAGCTTATCAGGAATTAATGAAGAGAATTATGGGAGCATAATATATGGGCGGTTTTTTTGGCGTAGCGTCATCAAACGATTGTATACAGGATGTTTTTTTCGGAACCGATTATCACTCGCATCTGGGAACAAGACGCGGTGGTATGACATCATATTCTCCGGAATTGGGTTTTCAGAGAAATATTCATAGTATAGAGAATTCTCCTTTCAGAACAAAATTTGAAAAGGACGTTGAAAAAATGCGGGGTAACATATGTATCGGCTGTATAAGCGATACAGACCCGCAGCCTATTATGGTTCGCTCAAAGCTTGGTCTTTATGCGGTCTGTTCTATAGGAATAATTACGAATGCCGAAGAGCTATCAAAAGAACTACTTGAAAAGGGTTGCGCTAACTTTGAAACCATGAGCAGCGGAAATATTAATTCCGGCGGACTTATCGGCGCTCTTATTGCTCAGAAGGATTCTTTTGTTGAAGGTATAAAATATGCGCAGGAAAAAATAAAGGGTACTATGTCCTTGGTTATAATGACTGAGGATTCGATAATTTGCGCCAGGGATATGATGGGCAGGCTTCCGATAATTATCGGAAAAAGATCTGATGGATATTGTTTTTCTTTTGAATCGTTTGCGTTTCAGAAGCTCGGCTATAGTGCATGTCATGAGCTTAAGGCCGGCGAGATCGTGAAGCTTACTAAGGATAGCCTTGAAATACTCAGCGAAGGCTCGGACGAAATGAAAATGTGTACTTTCCTATGGACATATTACGGTTATCCTAACGCCTGCTACGAGGGTGTGAATGTTGAAGTTATGAGGACCAGAAACGGTGAAATCATGGCGGAAACGGATATAAAAAACGGAAAGCTGCCTGACGTCGATTATGTTTGCGGAGTACCAGATTCGGGTGTTCCTCATGCAATCGGATATGCAAATAAAAGCGGTATCTCATTTGCAAGACCTTTTATTAAATATACTCCTACATGGCCGAGGAGCTTTATGCCGGCAAGTCAGTCAATGAGAAATAAGGTGGCAAAGATGAAGCTTATTCCGGTTCATGAGCTGATAGACGGTAAAAGGCTGCTGTTTGTTGACGATAGTATTGTCAGAGGTACGCAGCTTAGAGAAACTGTTGAGTTTCTGTATGAAAACGGAGCTAAAGAGGTTCACATGCGATCTGCGTGTCCTCCTATTATGTATGGGTGTAAATATCTTAATTTTTCACGTAGTACCTCTGAGCTTGAACTCATTGCAAGACAGATTATTGATGAGAACGAAGGAGCTGAGGGAATAAAATATATTGAAGAATACAGCGATTCCACAACCTCCAGAGGCCGTTATCTTAGAGATGAAATCTGCCGCAGGCTAAAGCTTACTTCTTTGGAATACCAGTCGTTAGAGGGAACGGTCAGAGCTGTAGGAAAGCCTGAATGCAGACTTTGCACATATTGCTGGAATGGAAGGGAATGATTCATTTGTATAAAGGGCTGCATGAGGAATGCGGAGTTTTCGGAATATATGCCAACAATACAAGTAATGTAGCTTCTTTGACATATTTTGCTCTGTATGCTCTTCAGCATAGAGGCCAGGAAAGCTGCGGTATTGTAGTTAACGATAAGGGCGTTTTGTCATATCATAAGGATCTTGGACTGGTTCCAGAGGTTTTTAATGAAGAAAATTTAAATAAGCTGGGGTTAGGCAATATTGCTATAGGTCATGTTAGATATTCTACTACTGGAAAACCAAACAGATCAAATGCGCAGCCTCTTGTTGTCCGTCATATAAAGGGACCGATGTCAATCGCTCATAACGGCAACCTTATCAACGCCAGAGAATTAAGAGAAAAATATGAGCTTAAAGGCGCGATTTTTCATAATACAAACGATACCGAAGTAATCTCGTATGCAATAACTGAGCAGCGTCTGATTCAGCCTTCAATTGAAAAGGCTGTTGAACAGGCTATGTTTAAGTTCAAGGGAGCTTATTCTCTTGTTATAATGTCTCCGACAAAGCTGATTGCAGCCAGAGATCCACAAGGCTTCAGACCTCTTTGTATGGGCAGTACTCCAGACGGCAAAGTGGTTTTTGCATCGGAAACCTGTGCTCTTGATAGCGTCGGAGCTGAATTTGTTCGTAACGTTGAGCCCGGAGAAATAGTTGTTGCCGACAAGGAAGGCGTTAAATCAATAAAAACGCATTGCGGACAAAAAACCTCGATGTGCGTATTTGAATATGTATATTTTTCGAGACCGGATTCCGTTATTCAGGGCGTAAGCGTACATAGCGCACGCCTGAAGGCGGGAGAATTTCTCTGGAAAGAGCATCCGGTTGACGCCGACGTGGTTGTCGGAGTTCCTGACAGCGGTCTGGACGCAGCTTTGGGCTTTTCAAGAGCGTCCGGAATACCTTATGGAGTAGGCTTTGTAAAAAACAGATATATAGGACGCACATTTATTCAGCCCGATCAGTCTCAGCGTTCAAATTCCGTAAGAATAAAGCTCAATGTTATAAAGGACGTTGTATGCGGAAAGAGAGTAGTTTTGATAGACGACAGCATTGTAAGGGGAACAACCAGTGCAAGAATTGTCGGTCTTATAAGAGAAGCGGGCGCTAAGGAAGTGCATATGAGAATATCGAGTCCGCCGTTTACTAATCCGTGTTATTTTGGAACTGATATTGACAGCAAAAAAAAATCTAATAGCCTGTAAAATGTCCGTTGATGAAATTGCAAAGGAAATAGGAGCCGATTCACTGGGATATTTGAGCGTTGAAGGGGTTAAGAAAATAGCGGAAGGAGCCGACTGCGGCTTTTGTGTTGGATGTTTTACCGGAAATTATCCTGTAAAGGTTCCGAAGGAAATGCCTAAGGACAAGTTTGAAAGTAAAATCGGAGAATAATTGGAGGAGCGGTTTAATGAAGAGTTATTCTGAGAGTTATAAAAAGGCCGGAGTTGACGTAACAGCAGGCTATAAAGCGGTTGAATTAATGAAATCGCATGTTGCAAGAACGGCTACAAGCGGAGTTATGACTGGTATCGGCGGATTCGGAGGATTGTTTTGGGCCTGATCTGACCGGAATCAATAAGCCGGTATTTGTTTCCGGTACAGACGGTGTAGGAACAAAGCTTAAAATCGCGTTTTTGATGGATAAGCACAATACGATTGGTATAGATTGCGTTGCTATGTGTGTTAATGATATTATATGCTGCGGCGCTGCTCCGCAATTTTTTCTTGACTATATTGCTGTCGGAAAGAATTATCCTGAAAAAATCGCGGATATAGTTTCAGGTATTGCTGACGGTTGCGTTGAAGCCGGCTGCGCTTTAGTCGGCGGTGAAACTGCTGAAATGCCCGGATTTTATCCTGCCGACGAATATGACGTAGCAGGCTTTTCAGTGGGCGTGGTTGATAAAGATAAGATTTTAAGACCGGAGGATCAGAAAGCCGGCGATGTATTAATAGGCATTAAATCCAGCGGGGTTCATTCCAATGGCTTTTCATTGGTAAGAAAGATTTTTACTGTAAATGAACAAACTTTAGCAAGGCATTTTTCAGATTTAGGAACTACTCTCGGAGAATGTCTGCTGACTCCTACCAAGATATATGTAAAGCCTATTCTTAAGCTTATTGAACAGGTTAAGGTCAACGCCGTATCTCATATAACCGGAGGCGGTTTTTATGAGAATATTCCGCGATCTCTTCCGAATGGTCTTTCCGCTAAGATTGAAAGAAATTCTATTGATATTCTCCCTATATTTGATCTTATTGCGAGAACAGGTCATATTCCGGAAAGAGATATGTTCAATACGTTTAATATGGGCGTCGGTATGACTGTTTCTGTTGATAAGGCGGACGCCGACAAGGCACTGGATGTGTTAAATTCATCTGGCGCTGAAGCTTATATATTAGGTGAGCTTGTGCAAAGTGATGAAGGCGTTATTATCAGCTGATTAAATCGCTGTTATTTTGCGGCAGATTGGAGAAATCTATGGAAAATTATGATAAGCCTCTAAAAAATATTATTGTTTTGGTTTCCGGCGGCGGAACCAATCTTCAGGCGCTTATCGACGCACAGAACAACGGCGGTATAAAAGGTGGAAGAATTACCTGCGTCATATCTTCAAGAGCTGACGCATATGCGTTGGTTCGGGCAATGAATAACGGTATATCAACGAGGGTTATTCCTAGAAAATCGTTTGAAAGCAGTGAAAAATACAGTGAAGCAATAATGGAAGCGTTATATGAGGAGTATGCTGATTTGGTTGTGCTGGCGGGATTTATGACAATTCTTGACGAGAAAATTATCAAGGCTTATCCGTATAAAATAATCAACGTTCATCCGGCGCTTATACCATCGTTTTGCGGAAAGGGCTATTATGGATTAAGGGTGCATGAGGCCGCATTGGATTACGGCGTTAAAATCAGCGGGGCAACCGTTCATTTTGTCAACGAAGGAGGCAGATGCCGGTGCAATAATTCTGCAAAAGCCCGTCGAGGTTAAGAATAATGATACTCCTGAAATTCTGCAAAAAAGAATAATGGAACAGGCTGAATGGAAGATACTTCCCGAGGCTGTTTCATTGTTTTGCCAGGATAGGATTGAGATAATTAACGGCAAGGCTTATATAAAAGAATAATAGCCGGTGGATGTGATAATAAATGGACTATTTCAATAAGCTTCAGAAATATTTTATTTGCTTTGTTTTATATGCTGTTTTAGGCTGGAGCTATGAGGTTATTTTGGAAACTTTTATTTATCAATGGGGTTTCACTAATAGGGGAGTGTTATTCGGTCCGTATTGTCCGGTATATGGAGTAGGAGCAATGTCCTTTTTGCTTTGTCTTGGGAAATTGATGAGAAAAAAAGATATTAGATGGCTTAATATTATTAAACCAATAATCATTTTTATCGGATGTGCGGCTATTGCAACTTTAATAGAGTTGACGGCAAGTTATATTTTGGAATTTGCATCAGGATCATGGCCTTGGCAGACGTATGAGGATTATAAATATAATTTTCAGGGACGTATTGCATTATCGACTTCTTTAAGATTCGGTCTGGGAGGAACAATTTTTCTTTACATAGTTCAGCCTTTTTTTGACTGGATATTGTTAAAGCCGAGTAAAAAGCAATTAAATATTATCTCGGCAGTTATGTTGGCAATTTTATCGGCAGACTGTATTTATACGTTTATTATTAAAAACTGATTTTACGTTCATATTATTGACATTTCGGAAAGGATTCTTATTATGAATAAATTAGACATATCAAAAGAACTCAAAAGCAATTCTTATCCGGGCAGAGGAATTATAATAGGAAAATCATCTGACGGAAAATATGCTGTTACCGCTTATTTTATTATGGGAAGAAGCGAAAACAGCAGAAACAGAATATTTGTTGAAGATGGCTGCGGTATCAGAACTCAGGCTTACGATCCGTCCAAGCTTACTGATCCGAGTCTTATTATTTATTCTCCGGTAAGAGTTCTGGGTAATAAGACTATTGTTACAAACGGTGACCAGACTGACACTATTTATGATTTGATGAATAATCAGATGACGTTCGAGCAGTCGCTGAGAACAAGAGAGTTTGAACCGGACGCTCCTAATTATACTCCCAGAATTTCCGGTATAATAAAGGTTGATCCGCAGAAAACCTTTAATTATGCTATGTCTATTTTGAAAAGCGAAAATGGAAATCCCGATTCCTGTAATCGTTTCACTTTTTCATATAATAATCCTATAAACGGAGAGGGTCGTTTTATCCATACATATATGGGCGACGGAAATCCGCTTCCAAGCTTTGAAGGAGAGCCCAAGCTTATAGCTGTAGAGGGCAGTATTAGTGAATTCGGAAGCAATATTTGGAATAGTTTGAACAGCGAAAATAAGGTATCGTTATTTGTCAGATACATTGATCTGTCAGACGGTACATATAAGACTGAAATTTACAATAAAAATTGCTGAGAGAGGTTTGATTTATGTCATCAGAAATGTTTTTAAAGTACGGCTGCAATCCTAATCAGAAGCCGTCGAGAGTATTTATAGATAACGCTGAGCTGCCGTTCGAGGTACTTAACGGTAATCCCGGATATATTAATCTGCTGGACGCATTCAACGGCTGGCAGCTTGTAAAAGAATTAAAAGCTGCAACAGGACTTTGCGCCGCTACTTCCTTTAAGCATGTTTCTCCTGCGGGAGCTGCGGTTGGTCTTCCATTATCAGATACTTTAAAGAAAATATATTTTGTAGACGACCTCGAGGAACTTTCTCCAATTGCATGTGCTTATGCAAGAGCAAGAGGAGCTGACAGAATGTCATCTTACGGTGACTTTGTCGCACTTTCGGATACCTGCGACAAGGCGACAGCTCTTATGCTCAAAAGGGAAGTTTCAGACGGAATAATAGCTCCGGATTATACTCCCGAGGCGCTGGAGATTTTAAAATCTAAGCGTAAAGGGACATACAATGTAATAAAAATGAATCCGGATTATATACCAGAAGAAATAGAGAAAAAACAGGTGTTCGGTATAACCTTTGAACAGGGCAGAAACAATCTATTGATTAATAATTTACTTCTTGATAATGTTGTAACTGAAAATAAGATTATTCCTGAGGATAAAAAGCGCGATCTTCTTATCTCACTTATAACTTTGAAGTATACTCAGTCTAATTCGGTATGCTATGTAAAGGAAGGACAGGCTATCGGTATCGGCGCAGGTCAGCAGTCCAGAATACACTGTACCAGACTTGCAGGAAATAAAGCCGATATTTGGTGGCTTCGTCAAGCGCCACAGGTTTTAGGCCTTAAATTCGTAGATGATATACGCCGTCCCGACAGGGATAATGCGATTGATATTTATATTTCTGAAGACTATATGGACGTTCTTGCAGAAGGCGCATGGCAGAATATATTTAAGGAGAAGCTCCTGTTTTTACAAAGGAAGAACAAAGAAAATGGCTTTCTGAAAATACCGGAGTTTGCCTTGGATCCGACGCATTTTTCCCGTTTGGCGATAATATTGAAAGGGCAAGAAAAAGCGGTGTTTCCTTTATTGCTGAGCCGGGCGGTTCCATCAGAGATGATAATGTTATTGATACCTGCAATAAATATGATATTGCAATGGCGTTTACAGGTATTAGATTATTTCATCATTGATTATGTTAATAATTCAATGAAGTTAAAATACGGTTATTAAGGGGAATTTTAATGAACATACTTGTTGTAGGCGGAGGCGGCAGAGAACATGCAATAGTTATGAAGCTTGCCGAGAGTAACAGAGTTGAAAAGCTATACTGTGCTCCGGGTAACGGAGGTATCTCTAAATTTGCCGAGTGCTTTCCTGTAAAGGCTACCGATATTGACGGTATTGTTGATCTCGCTAAGAAGCTTTCCGTAGATATGGTTGTGGTAGCGCCTGACGATCCTCTGGTAATGGGAATGGTCGACGCGCTTACAGCTGAAGGAATTAGAGCGTTCGGTCCGGATAAATCGGCCGCCGTTATCGAGGGTAGTAAGGTATTTTCCAAAAATCTTATGAAAAAATATGAAATACCTACGGCCGGATATGAAGTTTTTGATAATTCTGCCGACGCCATAAGCTATATTGAAAAGAATAATAAATATCCTATAGTTATTAAGGCAGATGGACTGGCTCTTGGAAAGGGCGTTATTATTGCTGAAGATTTTGACGAGGCGAAAGCTGCTGTTAATACTATTATGGAGGATAAGATATTTGGCAGCAGCGGCTTGAATGTCGTGATTGAAGAATATCTTACCGGTCCTGAGGTATCTGTTTTATGCTTCACCGACGGCAAAACCATAAGCCCTATGGTAACTTCTATGGATCATAAAAGAGCCAATGATAATGATAAGGGTCTGAATACGGGAGGTATGGGAACTATTGCCCCAAATCCGTATTATACTCAGGAAATTTCAGATATATGTATGGAAAAGATATTTATTCCTACTATTGAGGCGATGAATAGTGAAAACCGTAAATTTAAAGGCTGTCTGTATTTTGGACTTATGCTGACTGAGGAAGGACCTAAGGTTATTGAATATAATTGCCGTTTCGGCGATCCTGAAACTCAGGTAGTTCTTCCGCTGCTCGATACGGATCTGCTCACTGTTTTCGAAGCTGTTATTGATGAAAAATTAGAGGATATTGATATTAAATGGAAGGACGAATGCGCTGCCTGCGTTATTTTGGCCAGCGGAGGCTATCCGGTTAAATATGCGTCTGGATATTCGATAAGCGGTCTTGATGAAAACGGACAATTAAACGGTCATTTAGTGTTTCATGCAGGTACTCGGCTAAATAATGATCAATTTATAACGTCGGGCGGGCGTGTGTTAGGAATTACCTCAACTGCAAAAACGCTGGAATTAGCGATAAATAAAGCTTATAATGGCGTTGAATCAATTAATTTTAAGGATATGCATTTCAGAAAGGATATTGGTTTGAAAGCTCTTAATTGCATTAATTGATTGCGCGCTGTAAATATATAATATTATTTATGGTATAATTTCATCATAGTGAAAAATTATAACTGTAATGATATATTTAATTGATTGGAAGTAATATATAATGCTGTTAGACAGATATTTACCAAGGATTGAATTCAATAGTTATGAAGATTTCAAGGAAAATTACAAGGTAAACATTCCTGAAAATTTTAATTTTGGATTTGATATTGTCGATGAATGGGCAAAGAAAGAGCCGGAAAAAAATGCTTTAGTTTGGTGCAACGATCATGGAGAAGAAAAGAAATTTACTTTTAACGATATCTCCAAGCTATCAAACCGGACGGCTAATTATTTTAAAAGTATCGGTATAAAAAAAGGAACGGTAGTAATGCTGATACTAAGAAGAAGATGGGAATATTGGATTTGTGCAACGGCATTGCACAAAATCGGAGCAATTTTAATTCCCGGAACATTGCAGCTTACTAAAAAGGATATAGTTTACAGGGGTAATGCAGCGAAAGTATCCGTTATAGTATGTCTGCCTGATGAATTTGTGATAAATCAGGTTAATGCTGCTCAGTCTGAGATACCGAGCCTGAAAACCAAGGTTATTGTTGAAAGAAAAATTGAAGGCTGGGAGTATTTTGAAGAAAGGATAGCTCAGTTTTCCGATGCTTTTGAACGTCCTGTCGGCAGTGAGGCAAACAAATGGAATGATATAATGCTCGTTTACTTTACCTCCGGTACTACCGGAATGCCTAAAATGGTACAGCATAATTTTGCTCATCCTCTTGGGCATATTGTTACGGCTAAATACTGGCAGCAGGTACAGGAAAATAAGCTTCATATGAGTGTTTCTGATTCCGGCTGGGCTAAGTTCGGGTGGGAAAGATTTACGGTCAATGGATATGTGGAGCAGTTATTTTCGCATATGATATGGATAAATTTATACCGCTTAATCTTCTAAAAAAAATAACGGAATATAAAGTTACAACTTTTTGCGCTCCTCCTACTATGTTTAGATTTATGCTTCAGGAGGACGTTAAATCGTTTGATTTATCAAGTATAAAAACCTGCTGTATTGCCGGAGAGCCGCTTAATCCGCAGGTATTCAACGATTGGTACGCCCTTACAGGCTTAAAGCTTCGCGAGGGATTCGGTCAGACAGAGGGAACGGTTCTTATCGCTAATTTCAAGTGGCTCGAGCCTTCGGCCGGTTCAACCGGAAAGCCTTCTCCTCTTTATGATATACGGCTTATAAATGAAAATGGTGAGGAATGCAGACCGAACGAGGAAGGAACTATCGTTGTAAACGATGTAAAAAGCAATCCTCCGGTAGGTCTGTTTACAGGATATTACCAGAATGAACAAATGACTGATGAAGCTCTGTATGGCGATTACTACGATACCGGAGATGTGGCAGTGCGTGAACGAAAACGGTTATTATTGGTTTATGGGCAGAAATGACGACGTTATAAAATGCTCAGGCTACAGAATAGGACCGTTTGAAGTTGAAAGTGCGATTTTAGAGCATCCCGCTGCCGTGGAATGCGCCGTTACATCAGCTCCCGATCCTATCAGGGGACAGGTTGTGAAGGCGACTATAGTACTTGCAAAGGGATTTGAACCAAGCGAGGAACTTACTAAAGAAATACAGAATCATGTTAAAAAAGTAACTGCTCCTTATAAATATCCGAGAATTGTTGAATATGTAAGCGAGCTTCCAAAAACAATAGGCGGAAAAATAAAAAGGAAAGAAATTCGTCAGAAAGACAATAAAATGAACTGAATAATAGACTCCCGGAGGAAATAATGAATAATCGTTTAAAGTATCTTCAGCAAAAAACATTAAGATTGACAGTTTCTCCGGGCGTTTATATTATGAAAGATGAAAACGGCGGTATTATATATATTGGCAAGGCTAAGAATCTGAAAAATCGTGTTTCCAGTTATTTCAGGAGTAATCCCGATCATACTCCAAAAGTTGCCAAGATGGTTGAAAACGTTTTTGATTACGATTTTATTGTGACTGATAGTGAATATGAGGCGCTGTTGCTTGAATGCAGTCTAATAAAGCAGCATAAACCTAAGTATAATATTTTACTTAAAGACGATAAGGGTTATCATTATATAAAAATTTCAGATGAAGCCTACCCTCGTATTACTGCTGAAAAGAAATGCGATAACTGCGGAACATTTTTAGGACCTTATATGAGCTCATATATTGCTACCCAGACTGTAAGAGAGGTTAATAAAGCCTTTAAGCTGCCTACATGTAAATTAAAATTTACCGGAAATCAGAAAAAATTACGTCCATGTCTTAATTATCATATTAATCAATGTGTCGGTGTATGCACTGGTGATATCAGTCGGGAAGAATACATGAATATTGTCGGTTCAGGCTTTGGATATATAAAGAACGGAAGCGAATCGTCTGTTAAGAGCCTGCAGCTTGAGATGGAAAGAGCTGCTGAAAATCTTGATTTTGAACGCGCCGCAAAAATAAGGGACAGAATTAAAGCTATTTCAAAATCAAATCAGACGCAGAAAATTCTTGATTTAAATATGGGAAACTGTGATATTATAGCCTCAGTCAAAAGTCCTTATGGCTCGTGTATTTCAATTCTGATGTACAGAGAAAACAGACTTTATGATAAGTCCTCTTATTATTTTTCTATAAATGAATATGAGGAAAATTTAATGGAAACATTTGTGTTACAATACTATATTGATAAAACAATTATGCCGAAAAATATTTATTTTGACAGTGAATTTCAAAATTATCAGCTTATAAATGAAGCGCTTAATAAAAAATTCAATAAGAATATAAAATTTATATTTCCTAAAAAGGGAAGCATGCTTAAATATGTTATGATGGCTAAAAATAATGCTGAAGAGTATTTGTCTATAAAAAATAACAGAACTGGCAAAGAAATAGAGGCTCTTGATCAGCTTGGGGAAATTTTAGGACTTAAAAAGCCGCCTATGTATATAGAGGCTTATGATATATCCAATTATTCTTCGTCTTCAATGGTTGCAGGAATGATAGTATTTGAAAATGGACGTCCTCTGAAAAAAGCATATAAGCGCTTTTCAATCAAGGATAACGTTACTCAAAATGACTACGCATGTATGCAGGAGGTTTTGAAAAGACGTTTTAACGAGTACACAAAAGGCGGCGACGAGGGTTTTTCAAAGCTTCCTGATCTTATTTTTCTTGACGGCGGTCAGGGACATGTCAATGCAGTTAAAAACGCTCTTAGGGATTATAATATAGAAGTTCCCATTTTTGGATTGGTTAAGGATAATAAACATAGAACAAGAGCAATTTCAACTGACGGCGGGGAAATAGAGGTTTCAAGGAATAAACAGGCGTTTATATTAATGACCAAAATTCAAGACGAAGTTCATAGATTTTCGATTTCATACATGAAATCAAAGCACACTAAAAGCAGTATTAATTTTGAGCTTACTAAGGTCAAGGGAATAGGCGTAAAAAAATCTCAGAAGCTGATGCTGAAATATAAAACTATTGCTAATCTGAAAAACGCCGGTCCAGAAGACTTATCGGAAACAGCAGGAGTAAATATCAATATAGCTAACGAGCTATATAATTTTATTCAGAATGAATTATAACGATTTACGGCTGAATTTAAATGTTGATATTGGAGAGTGAATATGAGAGTAATTACCGGTTTTGCAAGAGGAAAGAAATTAGTAACGCTTGACGGGAATGATATTAGACCGACTACCGACAGAGTAAAGGAAGGAATATTTTCATCAATACAATTTGATTTGGAAGGAGCTTCAGTTCTCGATTTATTTGCAGGCAGCGGTCAGCTTGGTATTGAGGCATTGAGCAGGGGAGCGGATAAAGCTTATTTTGTTGATAATTCTAAAAAATCTCTTGAAACAGTAAAGAAAAACTTGGCTATTACTGGTTTAGAAAATAAATCAAAATTGTTTAACATGAATGGACATGATTTTCTGAAAATAACGGATCAGAAGTTTGATTTTATTTTCTTAGATCCGCCGTATGATATGGGAATTTTAACAGAAATTTTGCCGGATTTATGCGATAAGCTGAAGTCCGGCGGAAAAATATTTTGTGAGCATGAAAAAAATCTTGTTCTTCCTGACGAAATTAATAATTTAAGGTTGAAAAAGATTTATAAGTATGGTAAAATAAAAGTATCGTTATATTGTCTGTCCGGGGAGGATTCTTAAATTGAGGAAGATTGCTGTATGTCCCGGAAGCTTTGATCCAATAACTTTCGGACATCTTGACATAATAAAAAGGGCCTCGACGCTGTTTGATAAAGTAATCGTTTTAATATCTGTAAATTCTGCAAAGAAACCCAGCTTTTCATTGTATGAACGAATGATGATGATAGAACGAAATACCGGACAGTTTGATAATGTGGTTATAGATATATTGGACGGTCTGCTTGCGGACTATGTTAAGGATGTCGGGGCAATCGCTATTGTCAAGGGATTGAGAGCTGTCAGTGACTTTGAATATGAATTCCAAATGGCGCTGGCAAACAAAAAGCTTTATTCAGGGGCGGAAACTGTTTTTTTAACGACGTCCGCTGAAAATATGTATTTAAGCTCAAGCGTTGTAAAACAGATTGCTGAATACGGCGGTAACATAAGTCCGTTTGTTCCTGAAAATGTACTGGAGTTTATTCAAAGCAGACTTGTAAAGGAGTAAAAAATGAATAAGATTGATGATATTTTGGATGAAATGGATGATGTTATTGATAAGGCAAAACCGTTTCCGTTCGCCGGCAATAAATATATTGCAAATACTGATCGTTTAAGAGAACTTATTGATGATGCGAGACTGCATTTGCCCTCTGAAATAAAAGAGGCAAGAAACGTTGTTTTTGATAAAAACAGGATTTTGAATGAAGCCAAGGAAAAAGCCGAAGGCTATAATAAACCAGGCAGAAAAAAGGGCTGCTTCTATTGTTTCTCAGGACGCTATAGTTAAGGAAGCGACTAAAAAGGCCTATGATATTCTAACAAAAGCAAAAACTGCGGCTAATCAAATGAAAAAGGAAGCCAGCGAATATACAGATAGTCTTATGAACAAAACTGAAAGGTTTATGACTGCGGTTTTACAGGATGTCCGTAAAACTAAAAGTGAATTAAGAGATAAAAGATAATGTTTAAAACGCATAAATTAAAGTTTATGCGTTTTGATTTTTTATTATTCAATAAATAATTTCTGTGAAATGTCTTGACAAATATTCCGTAGGATGTTATAATCTTGTCAATATATGAATTTGAGGTGATAATGCAGTATGGACAGCAGTGACGACGATAATAATAACTGCTATTTTTTAATCAATGTAAATAATATACGGGCATGGTCTGCACTTTTTGTGTTAGATTATGCCTTTTTGTGTCTTTATGTAAATATCGATTAAATTTTTGGAGGATATAAATGTTTTGGCAGTTATTATTACAGGTTATATTAATTTTTCTTAATGCAGTATTTGCATGCGCTGAAATTGCGGTAATATCAATAAATGACGCAAAGCTTGATAAACTGGCTTCAAGCGGCGACAAACGAGCTAAGCGTCTTAAAAATCTCACTAACCAGCCGTCAAGATTTCTTGCGACAATACAGGTTGCTATTACGCTTTCCGGATTTATCGGTTCAGCGTTTGCAGCGGATAATTTCGCGGAGCCTCTGGCAAGGGCTGCAGTTAATTTAGGAATTCCGCTGTCTGAAAGCGTATTAAAAAGTATTTCAGTAGTTTTGATTACATTGGTTCTTTCCTATTTTACTTTGATATTCGGAGAGCTTGTACCTAAAAGATTAGCGATGAAAAAATCCGAATCGCTCGCTTTAGGAATGTCCGGATTGATATCGTTTATTTCAAAGCTGTTTGCACCTATTGTATGGCTGCTCAATATTTCAACCAACGCAGTGCTTCATTTGCTTGGTATAGATCCTGAAAGCGATGACGACAATGTTACTGAGGAAGAAATATTGATGATGTCCGACGCGGGGGCTGAAAAGGGAACTATAGATGAAGAGGATAACAGAATTATAAAGAATATTTTTGCTTTCGATGATCTTACCGTGGATCAGGTTTGTACGCATCGTACAGAAGTCAAATATTTATCTATTGATGAAAGCGACGAGGAATGGTGCGAGACGATATATAAAAGCAGGCATAGTAAGTTTCCGGTTTGCGGAAGTAAAATTGACAATGTTCTGGGTATTTTAGATGTAAGAGATTATTTTTGCCTTGATGATAAAAGCAAGGAAAGCGTAATGAAAAATGCGGTGAAGGAACCGTATTTTGTACATGAATACATGAAGGCGGATGTATTATTTGATAATATGAAGAAACATGACGCAGATCATTTTGCCGTTGTTATTGACGAATACGGCGGCGTCAACGGTATTGTAACTGTTACTGATCTGGTAGAGAAGCTTGTCGGAGATTTTTCTGAAATTCTTCCGGATGAAATGTCTGAAAAAATAGAAAAGACCGGTGAAAATGAATGGTGCGCTTCAGGAATTGTTCCTCTTACTGAAGCTGCTCAAGCGCTTAAGATTGATCTTCCAACGGATAAATTTGATACTGTAGGAGGATATCTGATGTCCTTTTCAGGATCGTTTCCAAAGGATAATACGATGACATTTGTTGAGACTGATGTTTTAAAGGCGGAAATAATTCAGGTTAGGAATCATAGAATAGAAAAATGCCTTTTGAAAGTAAAAATAGATGAAAATTAGATAACATAGATTGACAATAAATTCTTATTATGATATAATAATATCATTAAATGAGATTTGAGGTGAAAAAATGCGCAATATTTTCTGCTGATTGATTTAAGGCGCTTCAAAGTGTTAGTGATGAATGATTTCATTCATTTTATTTGCTGTGCCTATCCGCAGAAAATATGCCTTTTTGCCTGAATTATAGGGTGGATTATGCCTTTTCCTTCTTGATTTATACAGGTGCAGGATTTTCTGCGGCTTGTATTAATTAAGGAGGTATTTTTATGTCATTGATAAATGTCAGCAATCTTACTTTTTCATATTCTGACGATTATGATAATGTTTTTGAAAATGTAAGCTTTCAAATTGATACGAATTGGCGATTGGGATTCATAGGAAGAAATGGAAGAGGTAAAACGACCTTTTTCCGTATATTGTCAGGAGAGCTTGAATACAAGGGAAAAATTCGTCGACTGTATCCTTTGAATACTTTCCGTATAATTTATCCGATGTAAATCAATATACGATTGATATAATACGGAATATAAGTTATGCTGAGGATTGGGAGATATATCGTGAGCTGTCATATTTGGAACTGTCGGACGATATCTTATACAGAGAATTTTTTACGCTTTCAAATGGAGAACAGACAAAAGCGTTACTAGCCGCAATGTTTCTAAAACGTAATTCTTTTCTTCTTATAGACGAACCGACTAATCACCTTGACGCCTACGGAAGAGAACTGCTTTCTCAATATCTTAATAGAAAAAAAGGATTTATACTTATATCTCATGACAGAAGCTTTCTGGACGGATGTATAGATCATGTTTTGTCAATAAACCGTAGAAATATTGAAATACAGAAGGGAAATTATTCTTCATGGCAGTATAATAAGGACCTGAAAGATAATTTCGAGCTGTCTCAAAATGAAAAGCTTAAAAAGGATATAAAAAGGCTCAGTGAGGCGGCGGATAAGGTATCAAAATGGTCCGAAAGCTCCGAAAAATCTAAGTTTGGGACAAGAAATTCCGGCCTTAGACCTGATAGGGGATATATTGGGCATAAATCTGCGAAGATGATGTCAAGATCATTGAATATTAAAGAAAGAGTTGAGAAATCCTTAAATGAAAAATCAGAATTATTAAAGAATTATGAAGAAACAGAGGATTTAAAAATATCTGTATCAGATTTCTACGCTAATAGAATTTTGGCTCTTGATAACATTTCTGTTAAGTATAACGGAAAAACAATTTGCAGTGGTATAAGCTTTGATATAAACAGAGGCGAGAAAGTTGTTTTGCAAGGCCGCAACGGCTGCGGAAAATCAAGTATACTCAAGCTTATATGCGGAGATAACATTGATTATGACGGTAATTTATATAAATCAGCTCAGTTGAAAATATCATATATACCTCAGGACGTATCTGATCTTCATGGAACAATTGAGGATTTTGCATTGAAAAGAAATATTGATTTAAGTCAGCTTTTAACAATATTAAAAAAGCTTGGATTTGACCGTAAGCACTTTTTGAAGGACATCGGAAGCTTCAGCGAGGGACAAAAGAAGAAAACAGCTGTTGCCGCAAGCTTCTGCACTCCTGCACATATTTATATATGGGACGAGCCGCTTAACTATATAGATATAATCTCAAGAATTCAAATAGAAAATGCGGTAATGAAATATAGCCCCACGTTGCTTTTGGTTGAGCATGATGAAGCATTTTGCGAAAAAATTGCCGATAAAATAATTATAATTAAATAAATTATAAACCCCGCCATGTATAAAAATACTTCGCGGGGTTATAAATTAAAATATTGTCTCAATTACCTTTGATGAATTCTCCGGCGTATATATCCAGTGTGAAATATGTTTGTCGTTTATAAAATACTGTAATTTATCCGATTTATATTCCGCGTCAAAAACATCAACGGCAATAAGCTTAACCTTCATCTTATCCGGTATAATTGCTTTTATATAAACGCTGGCCTGCTGCCCAACGCTTACATCATGACGAGGCTCGGCAAGTCCGGCAAGATTTGGAGTAAGCTCTATAAAAATACCGTAATCTTCAACCGAACGTACTATTCCGGAAACGGTTTCGCCGGTTTTGAACATTGCGGCATTTTCAATCCAGGTACCCAATAGCTCCTTATGAGACAACCAGATTCTTCCGTTATCAAGAGATTTTATTATTACTTTAATGTCCTGACCAACTTTAAATCTGTCCGAAGGATGTGATATTCTTGAGACTGAGATAGCGTCTATTGGTATAAGTGAAGGTATACCGCAGCCGACGTCTACAAAGCAGCCGAATTGTTCAAGGTGGGTAACCCTGGCAGGTATTATATCTCCGGGAGTTAAATTGTCTATGTATTCTGATTTGCATTGCTCCTGAACAATCCTTCTTGACAAAACAGCAGTTTCATTTCCGTTTTTATCGCAGTTAATAGCAATAATTTTGAAGCAAACTGGTTTGTTAACCTTTGATATAAGAGCTATATCCCGTGTAGTTCCATCGTCTATTCCTATTGCGCCTTCAATTCTGGGAATTATTCCTTTCATACAGGGAAAATCAATAATCATATTATGCTCGCCGTCGCAAACGCTCACCCGTCCTTCCAGTATTTTTCCTCCCGCCATGGCTTCATGTAAACCGGCGGATGAGGCAATCAGACGCTTATTTTCTGCCGTATTTATAAGACAGCCCTCAGGTTGATATGCTTTCATTTATTCCTTGCCTTTCCGATTCTTATGAATCTTTGATTTTTATTTTTTGACCGTAACATTGATACCCTGTCTTTACAGCTATTCCATAAAGACAAGGTTCATTAATTACCAGGTCTTTTCCGTCACTGCATGTACGGCTGATTAATTTATATGCTGAAAATTCAAACGTTATTCTTTGTATTTGTCAGCTGTGAATTTCATAGCCTCCGCAGGAAATCATATATTGTATTACCTTTTCTTTGTTTTTGTGCTCACAGGTAACTTCCATTCTTACGGACTTAGTCAGCAGTGGTTCCTTGACGGCTGCTGAAGTATCTATCGGTCTTGTAATCAGGCTTGTCGCATAATTATTTGAGTCCGCCGAATAGGGAAGCAGCATCATAATTTTTTCATGAGAAGCTATAAATGCTTCTTCACTGTCTGCGCAGCCCTTAAATTTATTTTTATTGGGGTAAATAATTATTTGCTTTTCACCATTTACTCTTTCTCTTATATATCTTGCGGCAGTTTCCGCAAATTCCACTGATTCGAATTCTCCGGTTATTTTAGTATACATTTTATTATTTGAATGTGAGATTTCACATTTCCTCCTTGTCTTTTTATTATTTTTCTATTAAAAAATAA
>ENA-OQCO01000470-OQCO01000470.1-human-gut-metagenome-genome-assembly--contig:-NODE-470-length-21936-cov-1.383557_pt1 | contig 21936 bp, 21 predicted proteins | sample MGYA00242500_ERZ504582 | MGnify/ENA primary metagenome ERZ504582 (study PRJEB26092, sample SAMD00036346) | human gut metagenome | host: Homo sapiens | study: EMG produced TPA metagenomics assembly of...
ATAAAAAGGATAATAATATATTTTATAAAAAAAAGCTGCGCAGTTATTACCGCGCAGCTTTTTTAATAGCTGATTATGCCTTAATCGTTTTATAGATTAGCATCCACAGCCGCAGCCGTCGTTAGCACAGCCGCAGCCGTTGCCGCAGCCGTTACCGCTTATTGCGTTACCGTTACCGCAGCAGAAGAATACGATAATCAATAAAATAATGATCCAGCAGCATCCATTTCCTTCAAAACAACCCATAATTAGCAACTCCTTTAAAAAGTAATGTATGGAAGCGAAATCTTTGTTTGACTTCGTTTCATAGTACATATTATGTTATTTCAGAAAAAGTGTTACAAAAAAATTTGTAATTGAATTCGACATATATTTTATTTGTTTTATGGCATACTTAATACATAATTGAAAAAGTTGGAAAGGTGTAAAGACATGATAGATAATTATGAGATGTTTACCAGAAAAGCTATAAGTTCGATTGAAACCGCTATTGAATCAGCGTCGTCTATGGGACACACGTATGTAGGGACCGAACATATTATATTGGGATTTTTACAGGAGGACGGCAATGTTGCGGCTGCTGTTCTTAAAAAGAATAATATAACGCTTGACGATATTTATGAGCAGATGATACTCGTAATCGGCAAAGGCGAAGAGACAAATTTATCATATGAAAACATTACTCCGGCGCTTAGACGTATTCTGAACGCTTCGGTTGATACGGCTAAATCAATGAATACCCAGCTTGTCGGCACCGAGCATATACTTATGTCAATGATCAGGGAGCAGGGCTGCGGAGCGATGAGCTTTTTAAAGGTGTTCGGAGCAAATCCGGCAGCGGTTTATAATACTGCGTCAGGGCATATAACGGAAACGTCCCTGAGGAGATAATAAAGCGCGGCAGAGTGGATTCCAAAAAGATACCGACGCTTTATAAATATGGAAAAAATATGACGGAGCAGGTATGGGAAACAGTAAGGATCCGCTGATAGGCAGAGACAAGGAAATTGAAAGGATAATTCAGATATTATCCAGAAGGATCAAAAATAATCCATGTCTAATAGGAGAAGCGGGCGTAGGAAAAACGGCGATAGTCGAGGGAATATCCCAGCTGCTTGCAAAAGGACTTGTACCTGACGAACTAAAGAGTAAAAGTATTTTTTCGATTGATCTTACCTCTATGGTTGCCGGAGCAAAATACAGAGGAGACTTTGAGGAAAGAATAAAAAACTGTATAGACGAGGTTGTAAACGACGGTAATATTATATTATTTATAGATGAGATACATTCTATTGTCGGAGCGGGAGCCGCCGAAGGAGCCATTGACGCCGCAAATATTCTCAAGCCGCAGCTTGCGAGGGGAGAAATACAGATTATAGGCGCTACTACTATAGAAGAATACAGAAAATATATTGAAAAGGATTCGGCTCTTGAACGGAGGTTCCAGCCTGTAATAATTGAAGAACCCAGCGAAGACGCGGCAATCGGTATTTTAAAGGGAATAAAGGATAAATATGAGGCTTATCATAATGTGAAAATAAGCGACGAGGTTATTAAGTCCGCAGTTTCATTATCTGTAAGATATATAAGCGACAGATTTCTTCCGGATAAAGCAATTGACGTTATTGACGAGGCCGCTTCCAGGGCAAAAATCAGGAATATCAGTTCCGAAAACAGCAGCGGTTTCAGATCAATTGATATAACGGGAGAAAGACTTACGCTTGAAAATATTCAGAAATCTTTTAAAAAAAGCAAGGAAAAAATTATTAAAAGACCTCCGGCGGAAATTACTGTTGAAGACACGGCGGCAGTAGTATCGCTCTGGACGGGAATACCCGTCAGTAAAATATCCAAAGAAGAGGAAGTTCGTCTGTTAAATCTTGAAGACGAGCTAAAAAAACGTGTTATAGGCCAGGACAGCGCTGTCAGTTCCGTAGCAAAGGCGATCCGGCGAGGACGCGCCGGATTGAGGGAGCAGGATAAGCCTATATGCTCATTTGTATTTATGGGGCCTACCGGAGTGGGAAAAACCGAGCTTTCAAAGGCAGCCGCGGAGGCAATGTATGACAGTAAGCAGAATCTTATAAAAATTGATATGTCAGAATATATGGAAAAGCATACTGTCTCAAAGCTTATAGGAGCTCCTCCGGGTTATATGGGCTATGACGAAAAGGGCAGTCTGACTGATATTATACGAAGAAAGCCCTATTGCGTATTGCTTTTTGATGAAATCGAAAAGGCGCATCCGGACGTTCTGAATTTGCTGCTTCAGATATTAGACGAGGGAATGCTGACAGACTCAACCGGAAGAAAAATCAATTTTAAAAATACTATGATAATAATGACTTCCAATATTGCCTCTGATATAATAGAAGGAAAAAGTTTACTTGGTTTCGGCGATAAAGATGAAGAAAATCTCAACGGTAGAGTTAAGGCGGAAATAAGAAAGTATTTAAAGCCGGAGCTTATAAACCGTATTGATGAAATAGTCGTATTCAATCGCTTGAAAAGCAGGGATTTAATAAGTATTGCCGTTAAGCTGCTTGACGAATTAAAGGAAAGGGCGAAAAAAATAGGATTAGATATAACTTATGATCAAAATGTTCCGAACGCTTTGATTGACGAGGAGCAAATCAAAAAGTACGGTGCAAGATATATTAAAAAGACGTATTGTTCAAAATGTGGAAAATCTGATTTCTCAGCAGCTTATAGAGGGTTATATAAGCAAAGGAGATTCTATTGAAATAATTTGTGAAAACGGTAAATTCAAGGTTGCCAGCCCGATAATGAATAATAATTATAAAAATAATATATTTTAAAGCAAGAGGATCGTATATCTATTAATTGGATATACGATTTTCTATATAAGTTTAACAATTAATTTATTGCTTTTTACTTAAATGTTTTCGTTAGTTAAATTCAACAAATTGAAGCTGGTCAATAAAATGTAATTTTTGCAGTTTGACTTTTATTTTCGCAAGAAGTATACATTATATACAATTTTTAGCGAGTAAATTGGTATAATTTAACGAAAGATTTTTTCGGAAAAATATAGACAAATGAGAAAAAAAGGTGTATATTTATATTAAGGAAAAAATATTTCACATAACAAATTTGCTTTTATTAAAAATTACTATAAAGGAGGCATAATTGATGACTGATAAGGAACTTCAAAAATTAAAAAGGGCTGAACTCCTTTGAGATTATGCTAAATTTGCAATCTGAAAACGATAGATTAAAGTCTGAGAATGAAAAATTGAAGCTCGCGGTAAACGAAAGATCTATTACGTTGCAGGACGCCGGAAATATTGCAGAAGCGGCGTTGCAGTTAAACGGAGTATTTAAGGCCGCACAGGAAGCAGCCGACGTTTATATAGAAAATATACGGAAATTAAATGAACAAAAAGAAAAAATGTGCAATGAAGCCATAAAAAATGCAGAAAATGAAGCCGGAGAAATTATAGCTAAGGCCGAATCATATAATGCAGAAATGCAGGAAAAGGCTTTGGAGGAATATAATCGTACAATAAACGAAGCCAAAAACGAACAAAGCAGAATGATAAACGATACCAATGCGAGGTGTTTATCCAAAATCAAGGAGATACAGGATAAATGCAATGCTATTTCTACGCTGGATAATCAGATAGCTGCATTTTTTAATAACAGTATTATTGAAGAAGCTGCTGAAAATACTTGAAAATATCAGGGATGACGATTTTTATGTCAAATAATGAGAAATATATTTATCCGCCTACGTCGGCGCAGCTTAAATCAGAACTGGAGAGAATTAATCATAAAAAAGAAAAACGGAGAATGATGAACGGGATTCTCGTTGCTCTTTTAGCGGTTGCCGCCGTTGCGGTTCTGATATCTGTGCTTTTTATGCCTGTGCTGAAGGTTACAGGCAGCAGCATGGAACCCACTCTGTCTGACGGACAGTATGCGTTATGCATAAGCGCCGGCAGATTTAAGACCGGGGATGTAATAGCGTTTTATTTTAATAATAAAATATTATTGAAAAGAGTTATTGCCGGAGCCGGCGATTTTGTCGATATTACTGATGACGGAACGGTTTATGTTAATAATAAGGCGATTTCAGAGCCTTATTTAACGGACAAAAGCAAGGGTGAGGATACCGATATTGAATTTCCTTATCAGGTTCCTGAAAACAAGCTTTTTGTTATGGGAGATCATCGTTCAACATCTATAGACAGCCGAAATTCCAATGTAGGTTGTATTTCAGAAAGCGACATAGTCGGCAGGGTTATTTTCCGAATATATCCTTTTGATAAAATCGGCAGGATTAAATAGGAAAGGAGGTATGACGTATGTTGACAATTAATCAGAAAATTCATAATTTTTTAGAGCATCATAAAAACAAACGTATAAGCATAGTGATTTTTCTGATTTTATCGGTATTTGTTATTATTGGAATTATTTCAGGTCTTACTAAGACAGCAGTAAGTATGACGGGTGATCTGACCTGCAATATAGAGGAGCATTCTCATACTGACGAATGCTATTCAAAAGTTTTGATATGCGGTATGACGGAAGCTACCGGTCATATACATAATGAAAATTGCTATGATGACGACAAAATTCTGATATGCGGGCTTGAAGAAAATGAAGAGCATACTCATACCGACGAATGCTATGAAATTGAATATACGCTTAAATGTACAGAGCCTGAAAGCGAGTCTCACGTTCATACTGACGAATGCTATGAATTAAAGCGGACCTGCGGTAAGACAGAGCATAAGCATAATGAAAAGTGCTATAACGCTAATAATCATGAAAATCAGCAGATTTCTGAAAGAATAGAGAATATCAGCTTAAGCAGTCCGTTAGAAGGCGGCGTATCGTTCTATGCTGATGAATCAGGTTCAGATATTGTTACAGACGTCAGCGTAAACTTCGGCGTTCATATATCGAATGTTTCATATCAGGAAATTACGTCAGGTTCTACTGATGAAAATATAAAGCCCGTTAAGTTTACATTGAATTATCTGCTTCCTGCGAATACGCTTATGCAGGAAAACAATAACAGGCAGATATATTATAAGCTGCCTGATAATGTAATTATAACGGAAGTAAAAAACGGAAACGTTATGAAGGAAGGTCAGAAAATAGGTACCTATGCTATTACAGGAGACGGTTACATAGTTATAGACTTTGACCAGAATTTTGTTAAAGACGGTACGTCGGAGATTTCAGGCGATATAACGTTTAATGCGAATGTTAAGAGAACGGATTCAAGCAGTGAAAAGGAAACTGTCACGATAGGGAATATTTCTGTTGATATAGATTTTTCAAAAAATACAGAACAGAAAAGCGATTTATCGGTAAACAAATCTCATTCGGATTATAACGCCGATACAAGCTCCATAACCTATAATATCGATATAACGACAGTGAATGGTACGGGCGACGGGAATATTACAATAACTGATTTTTTGGTTAATACAGACAGCAGCCAGATTAATCTTAATATTTCTGACGGAGATACTATCAATATTATAAAAAAAGATTCTGATGGTTCATCACAGATTATTCAGTCAACTGTGAGTATGTCGTCAGACGGAAAAGCAGTTATAGCAGGACTTCCCGCGCTTGCGGCCGGTGAATCGTATTCGCTTGAATACACGGCGCTGCTAACTCCCGGAAACGTTCCAAAGCTGATTAAAACAGACAATAAGGTAGTTGTTACCAACGGAACAATTACCGATGAATATACGGATTACGGTCAGGTTGCAACAGGCTGTATATTAACTAAAACCGGTTCTTATAATGAAAAAACGGATAATATATCATGGGAAATAACCATATTGAATCCGATGTCGGCAAGTCTTTCAGGTTATACTGTTACTGATGAAATGCTTAGCAGTACTATTGAAGGAACATTGAAAGTATTTGATGAAAATAATAACGAGGTATTAGATCCGGGAACATTGGATGAAAGCACAAATACCTTTAGTTTTGGAGATTTGAACGGAAAAAAATACAGACTTGTTTATCAGACGAAATCCCCTGATCACGGAACAACAATAACAAATAAGGCTTCCTTGAAAAACGGTGATCAGGAGATAAATTCGGATCAGGGAGACGCTTATGTAGGCAACGATCGTCAATATATTTCTAAAAACGGCAGCGGTAAGGGCTATAATGACGACGGAAACGTATTGATTGATTGGAATATAAAGCTTGAATTTCAAGCCGGAGATTTTAACGGTAAAATCTATACGGATACTATGAGAGCGGACACCGAGCATTATATGATTCCTCAGCAGATAGGTGAACTGGCAGTTTCGGGTACAACGCCGGAATATGCAAATATAGATTTAGCTGAAGGAACAGATTATAATTTAACCTGCTTTGATAAGGAAGGAAATGAAATAACCGATTTAACCGATGAATCTGTAAAAATATATTCTTTTAAAATCGAGTTTAAAGATAATGAAAATATTTCTAAGCTTTGCGACGTTAAAATTTCATATGAGAGCGTCGGATTGATTGATTCTGATATGAATGTCGGAGATTCCATGCTTTTTTACAACAAAGCGGAGTTTGACGGAATCATAACCGAGCCTTCGTATAAAGAAACGAAAAAAAGTGTCTATAAGAAAATTTGATGCAATTAACGGAAGCACAGACAACACGGAGCATAAGACGAGTGAGCTGGAAAAAGCTGAAAACGGCGATTATATATTAAAGTGGTATGTAATAGCGAATGAGAGCAATAATTACGGAAACAGCGATATTACACTGACAGATACTCTTCCGAAAGGAGTAAGCTTAATTGAAAGCTCGGTTATATTCAAAAAGTATAACGGTTCGTATTATGAAGATTCTTCAGGCATGGATTTTAGCGTGACCGAAACGGAAAACGGCGTACAGCAGATTGAATTTATAATTCCCTTTTCTGTTCACGATGGTAACAGCGTCAGGATAGATTACAGCGCAAGCGTTCCCGAAAGCTTTATCAGAGAAAATAAATCCGGAACCTATACGTCTTTTACAAATGTGATTTCAGACGGCGCTAATTCTGCTGAACAAACTCAGAATATACATTTTCCTTTGATAAGTAAAAGCGGATCCGATCCGGCTGAAACTTATGACGGATATATAGAGTATTACATTGACGTCAATCCTTACGGTGAAAAATTATCAAACACCGGTAAAATAATCGTTACAGACAGTCTGCGGCATTTTCCTAATAAGGATGAAAACGGAAATTTTGTATATTCGTGGGGCTGTACGGCAACATTAATCAGATTTAACGTTTATAAAGTTACGACTGACTCCTCAGGGAAAGAAACTCTTTCAGAGTTAGATCCGACTCAGTATAAAATGACGTATATGGATGTGGACGATTATTTGGTAAGCTTGCTAAGATCACATCGGAGCTTCCTGATGAAATGCATTTGAAAATTCAGTATACCTACCTTCTTGTATATAACGAACCTGATAGTCATTATATAGGTGAAACCTTTAACGCTCAGAATGACGCCGTTATAGACTATGGATCGGGAACACAGACATCTCATTATGAAAATCAATATGATCTGCAAAAAGACAGCGGCGCTCATGCGGTTACTTCAGATTATATTAAAATCTATAAAATAGATTCTGAAAATTATGCTTTAAAGCTGGGCGGTGCAGTATTTAACCTTTATAAATGGGAAAACGGACAATGGCTTCCGCTTGTAAATGAAACGCCGTCAGCAGACGGAGGAGTACAGGCAGAATGGGGCGGCACGTCAGACGCTCCCAAAGATATTATTACCTCTTCCGGAGGAGATTACAGACTGCCGGCGCTTGATCAGAGTGTGGTTTATAAGCTTGTCGAGATAAGCGCTCCTGAGAATTATATTAAACGAAAGGATCCGTTCTATTTTACTCTTAACAAAATTCCATCCGTTCTCCCTGACGGCGTAAATAGCTCGGAGATAACCTTAATGCTTAAGGGCGGTATAATTAACTTGGAAAATACTAAAAGGCAGGAGGTTGAAGTGCAGGTAAATAAGCATTGGAGCGGAAGCTCGAAGCAGGAGGTTGAAGTAGAGCTTTACAAATCCAAAACTCCGCCTTCATCAGGCTCGGGTGCGGTTATAACTCTAAATATATCCGATAATAACGGAAATACATTTGATAAAAAATTTATTGTAAATAAAAAAGAAGATGTTGTTTTGTCTTTGCGTTCATTGGATTCGTATTTACATTACGGAAGTTATATTAAACTTAACGGTGTAGAAATTAGTATTCCAAATTCAACGCAAGAAGAATGGGGCGGAAACGGAAACTGGGACGATACTGACTGGGATAACAGAAAATACAGCGAATGGCTGGTTTCTCTCGGCGTTATCACAGAGGACGCAAATGTGGAAATATATTTTTCTAATTCTCAATCATATAGTAAATATGACATATTGGACGTCAACGGAGTTTGCACTGAAATGACTGGAAGCGAGCCGCCTTCTGAAATTAATGAAATAAAAATTCCTGACGACGCTGTTAAAATAGGGGACACGGCTGTATTGAACGATTCGCAGGGCTGGTCTTATACATGGCGGAATCTTGAAATGACAGACGATGTTGGAAATCCTTATTATTACTATGTTAAGGAATTAACCGCAATAACCGGTTATACAGCCGAATATGATACAAACGGTGTAAACGGAGGAATAGTAAATCTAACTAATAGAGAAGAGGGACATATAAACACCATTCCGTCAACCGGAGGAATAGGAATCAGAAGATTTATTGTTTTCGGCTTGATTATTATGATAATTCCGATCGGTTGTTATTACCTTAATAAACGGCGGCAACAAAGAAAATATTAAATAATCTTTGTATGACGTTGTTGATCCATATATAGCTTTAAAATGAAAGGATATGATTTTATGAAAAACATTAAAAGGTTTATGAGCATTATAACAGCTGCGGTTATGGTATTCTGCCTTAATGCTTTCACAGTATCGGCTGAAACCTTCAGTATTACAGTTAATAATACAAATACTGATTCAGTTTCAATAAACGGCAAAACCTTTACCGCATATAAGGTCTTTAGCGTTTTGTATAATGAAGGAGCCGACGCTTATACATATTCGGCAGACACAACCTGTATCAGCTCTGATTATTTTTCAGTGCTGTCCGATTTCGGAGCATCAAACGTAAACGATCTTATTACGCTATTGATTCAGAAGCCAATGCCAGAAAATTTGCGACTCTGTATATAACAATTATGTAAAGAACAATAATATGAACGCCGGAGTTGTTAAAGCAAGCGATGAGGCTTCATCTGAACAAGCGGTTATTACAGTTACCGAGGCCGGATATTATCTTGTTTTCGGTGAAGGTATAAATAACGACGGAGCTGATACAAAGGATACTGTAACTTCTTTAGTAATGCTCGATACTGTAGCCCCCAGTGTTGAAATCAACGCTAAGCTTGACGCTCCTAAGCTGACAAAGCAAATTCAGCATAATGATGATAATTCATGGGCAATGTAGGCGATAATCAGGTAGGCGATACAGTTCACTATCGTTTTATATCTGAAATTCCTGAAAATGCTGTAAGCTTGATTCCTATAATTATATTATTCATGATACAATGTCGGCCGGTCTTGATTTTGTAGATGATTCAGTAAAGGTTTATATCGGCGAGGGTACGTCAAATCAGCTTGACGCTTCGTATATAACGGTCAATAAGACGGACTCTCAGAATTTTACAGTTTCAATAGATGTTTTAAAGGCTTTAAATGACAAAAAGATAACTGTAAATGATACTATATACACTTATTATGACGCTGTTTTAAACAAGAGTGCGCTGATTGCAGAGGGTCATCCGGATTCGAAAAATCATAATGATAATACCGCATACCTTGAATATTCCAATAATCCTTATGACAATGATTCAACAGGCGAGACAGTACGCAGTGAGGTCTACGATTGGACATTCAGCTTTCGGGTTAATAAAATAGATTCTTCTGTTCCGGGAAAACCTCTTGAAAATGCCGTTTTTAACATTAAAAAGGGCGAAGATGTATTAAAATTTACTTTGAAAGAAGCAAATGTTTACATTGTTGATTCATTAGGATCAATAACTGACATTACGACTGATGGAAGCGGTACATTCAAAATTATCGGTCTTGACGACGAGATTGATTACACACTTGTGGAAAAAAACTGCTCCTCCCGGATATAATAAAGCTGAAAATGTTGTCTTTAAGCTTTCCTCCGGTTATAATACAAATGGAAATCAACTTGATTCTCTGTCTGCAACGATAGACGGCACGCCGGGCAAAAACAATTCGGTAGACGTAGTCAATCAATCAGGTTCAAAGCTAGTAGGCACAGGCGGTATCGGTACGACCATATTTTACGTTTCAGGCGGAGTACTGATGGCTGTTGCCGTTGTACTGCTTATAACTAAAAAGAAAATGAGGAATAAATAATTTGCAATTTTGTCTGACTGCGGGGGAACATTCCCCCGCATAAAGGCATTAGGGAGTGTTTCATGAAAAAAAGAAAAATCAGTATTTCAACTATTATTCTGATAATTGTTTTTTTAGTGGGACTCTCCGTAATGCTTTATCCCGCGGTAAGCGATTATTGGAATTCTAAAACTCAAAGTCATGCTATTGCGGAGTATGACGAAATACTTAATAATATGGACGATAAACAGTATCAGAAGCTGTTATCAGAAGCAGAAGATTATAATGAAAGACTCAAAAGCCTGTATTCTCCTTTAGAAAACTACAGCGAGATTGAAGGCTATGAGAACGCACTTGACGTAACCGGCACAGGTATTATGGGCTATGTGACAATTCCTGAAATAAGCGTAGAGCTTCCAATATATCATGGAACGAGCGACGAGGTATTAAACGTTGCGGTAGGTCATGTACAGGGGTCTACCTTGCCGATAGGCGGAAAAAGTACTCATTCTGTTATTTCTGCTCACAGAGGACTTCCGTCGGCAAAGCTTTTCAGCGATCTTGACGAGCTTTCTGAGGGAGATATTTTTACTCTAACAGTTTTAAATAATGTTCTGACTTATGAAGTGGATAAAATTCTGATAGTAGAACCTGAGGAGGTCGACAAGCTTAATATTATAGACGGTGAGGATTATGTGACGCTTGTAACATGCACACCTTATGGTATTAATACTCAGAGATTGCTCGTAAGAGGCCGACGTGTAGATACAGTTAAAGGGGCGTCTGTAAGAATATCATCAGACGCGGTCCGGATTGAGCCTATTATAGTTGCGCCGGTTATAGCTGCACCGGTATTATGTGCCGGAATGTTCGTTATTATAGGATATGGCAGAAATAAAAAATCCAAGGGCGGTGAAGTCAATGAAAATACAGAAAAAGATTAAAATGTGTTTTACAGCGATAATTTTTGTTATTTTAAGTTTTTCAGGCATTGCTTATGCTGAAAGCGCCGATACATTAACCGTAATTTGCCGTAAAGAAGACGTAGTTTTTAAGCAATATGAAATTGGAAAATCTATAGGGTAGCGGATATAACTAACGGAGGAGATTATCGAATTAATGATATATTTGGAAAATATAATATTTCATTTGAAAAAAGCTCTGTATCGTCATTGCAGGAGGCGGCGGCAAAATATGAAACTTATACTATTTTAGATAATTTGAAACCGCTTGATCAGGGGGCAACTGACAGCAACGGTCAGGTTGTATTCAGCGGCCTTGAAGTAGGATTATATCTTCTTATAGGAGATCCTGTAAGAGTGAATGAATTGGCATATGTTCCCATGCCGTCTCTTATTGATTTAAGCGATAGTGACGGAGAAGGAACCTCATGGACTTATGATTTGACTGCTCTGCCAAAATTAAAGGTTTTACCTGCTAACGATTTAATTAAATCAAAATATAATGTTGTGAAAAAATGGGTAAATGATACAGAAGGAATCAGGCCGGAATATGTAACGGCCGTTTTATATAGAAATGGAGTAGAATTTGATTCGGCTGTATTAAATGACGATAATAATTGGGAACATACATGGAGTAATCTGCCGGCAACTGCCGATTGGAGCATAAAGGAAAAAGAGATACCTTTTGGCTACGAGGTCACATATGAGGAAAGTGAAAATACAGTAACTATCGTCAACGATTATAAAGAAAATCCGACAGACAGCTCTGACGACCGCAATGATAAGTCTTCCGGCTCTTCAGGCGAAGGTCAGAGCAATGCAGAAAAACTGCCGCAGACAGGGCTGCTGTTATGGCCGGTTTTAGCGCTTGCGGTTGCAGGTATAATTTTATTTACAGCAGGCTATATTGTTTATAAAAGAGGCAAAAATGAAAAGTAAAGCAGGAATTTTCTTAATGCTCGCGGGTGGAGCGGCAATAATTTTCTCATTGATTATAATTGCTGTAAATATACGATTAGATAGTCAGGGGAAGAAAAATTCTGAAAATGTTTTAAATATTTTGGAGTCGGAAATCAGCAGTTATTCTGAAGATGAAAATAATATAACTTATACTGACGGTAACGGTCTTAAAAAATCAAAAACAATTTCAGTGGATAACAATTATTATTCGGGCATCATAGATATACCGGAAATAGGAATAAAGCTTCCGGTTATGAGCGAATGGAATTACGATAATTTAAATATTTCGCCGTGTTTATTTTATAATGAATGAAAAAAATAATAGAAAATAATAGCGGGACATAATTATTCAAGTCATTTTGGAAAGCTGAAACAGCTTAAACAGGGGGATTATATTATTTTTACAAATGCAGAAAATAAGAGGGTTATTTACAAGGTATTACAAACTGAAATACTTGGTTCAACGGATACTGATAAAATGCTTGGCGGAGACGACTGGAATCTTACGTTGTTTACCTGTTCATTAAGCGGTTATGAAAGAGTAACGGTAAGATGTATACAAGCAGATTGACTGTTAAAAACACTGAAATTATTTTAAAAATTTACCTGTTATATAAAATCTCTATAAAGCCATAATAGTAATGCGGCATCAATAAAAAATAAAGGAGATTTCAATTATGAAAGGCGAATTTACTCAGAAGGGCAAAGAAGCACTTGAACGTTTTAAGATGGAGGCTGCAAGCGAAGTAGGCGTAAACCTTAAGCAGGGTTACAATGGCGATCTTACTTCAAGAGAAGCCGGATCAATCGGCGGTCAGATGGTTAAAAAGATGATCGACGCTTATAAGGTTCAGTAATTTTAATTATTATAAATAAAAACGGTATTGGAAACAATACCGTTTTTACTTTTTTTATAAAACTATACTGTTTGCCGTAGCTTTGCAGTGTATGCAGAAGGGATAATCTTCATTAAGTAATTCAGCGCATTTAATAGCTTCTTTACTGCTTTCAAATATACCAAACACTGCGGAACCGCTTCCGCTCATCAAAGAGGTTAAGGCGCCGTATCTGATCATTTTACGCTTTATTTCATTTACATCATCTAAGTCGGTTACAGACTCGAATATATTTTCACATAAACCGCAATTACTCATAAATTTGCCTTTATCAATGGCTTTAAGCAATTTATCGGTTTTAGGGTGACGAGGGTTTGTCAGCATATCTATTTTCTGATAAGCTGTTGGAGTCGATATACTTGAATAACCTTTTGATACTACCATGTCAACATTTGGAATATATCTTATCGGTTCGATAACGTCTCCTATTCCGCTGGCAAACGCAGTTCCGCCAACGGTAAAAAACGCTGTATCAGCGCTTATTTTTCCTCCGAGAGTAGTCAGCTCCCTGCCGTCAAGCTCGGCTCCGAAAAGTATGTTTAATGCATACAGCACTGCGGCTCCGTCGGAGCTTCCGCCTCCGAGACCGGATTGCGACGGTATTTTTTTTTCAATATAAATTGATATTCCGTGTGAAATACCTGTTTTTTCAAAAAAAAGCTTAGCCGCCTTATAGACTATATTAGTTTTTCCGCATGGTATAACGGGATCATTACATGATATTTCAATCAACGGATTTGAGATTTTGGATACGGTAATAGTATCATAGATATTTATACTCTGAAATATACTTTCTATATTGTGATAACCGTCGTTGCGTTTTCCCGTTACGTCAAGTGATAAATTTACCTTCGCTGATGCTTGAACTTTAATTGAATCCATATTTACCTGCCCGCTTAATTTTTTATATTATCTAAAAAAGCTTGTATACGCTTCAGCGCTTCCATCAGATGTTTTAGGAGTACGCGTAAGAAACTCTTATAAACCCTTCTCCGCTTTGACCGAATGCATTTCCGGGTACTACAGCAACCTTTTGATTTTCAAGCAGCTGTTCACAGAATTGTTCACTGGTGAGACCCGTGCTTTTTATGCAGGGGAACACATAGAATGCTCCCTCAGGATTAAAGCAGGTCAGTCCCATTTTATTGAAGCTTTCAACAAGCAGTCTGCGTCTTATATTATATTCCGCTACCATTTTTTTAACTTCGCGTTCACAGTTCTGAAGAGCTTCAATCGCCGCATATTGGCTGATTGTCGGAGAGCACATTATCGCATACTGGTGAATTTTCAATACTTGATTTACTATAGGTGAAGGAGCGGCAAGATATCCTAAACGCCAGCCGGTCATTGCAAAGGCTTTTGAAAATCCGTTTATGAGTATGGTTCTTTCCTGCATTCCTTCTATCTGAACAATTGAGCAATGCTTTCTTCCGTATGTAAGCTCAGAGTATATCTCGTCTGAAAGTATCATTATGTTTGTATTTCTTATAATTTCCGCTATTTTTTCAAGATCCTCGCGGGTCATAATCGCTCCTGTGGGGTTATTTGGAAACGGAAGTATCAGAAGCTTTGTCTTTTTTGTTATTTTTTCCTTTAAAAGTTCCGGAGTCAGCTTAAAATTATCTTCGATTCTTGTATTTATAGAAACCGGAATTCCTCCTGAAAGCTCTACAATCGGAGCGTAGCATACAAAGCAGGGTTCGACGATTAAAACCTCATCTCCGGGATTAATAAGCGCTCTGAGGGATATATCAATTGCCTCTGAACCTCCCACGGTAACAATAACCTCGTTTGAGGAATCATAACTTACGTTCATTTTTTTATTAATATATGAGCTTATCTCTGTTCTGAGGGCTGCAAGTCCGGAGTTTGCTGAATAAATTATTCTTTTTTTCTCCAGAGTATCAATAGCGGTCTTTCTGATCGACCAAGGCGTCTGGAAATCAGGTTCTCCGACTCCTAAGCTGATGACATTATCTACTGTGGAAGCAAGATCAAAAAATTTTCTTATGCCTGAGGGCTTTATTTTTTTTATCTTATCTGAAAGCACATTATCATAATTAATCACGGAGCAACAAAACCCCTTTCGTCTTTATCCTCGTCCTCAATAAAAATTCCTTTTTCTTTGTAGGTTTTAAGAATAAAGTGAGTTGTTGTGGAAAGAACGCCTTCGATAGTAGATAGTCTCTGAGCGACAAATAAGGCGATATCCTGAAGATTCTTGCCTTTTACGGTAACTGAAAGATCATAGGAACCCGACATCAGGGAAATGCTGTCAACCTCGTCATACATCATTATAGTTTTGGCAATCTCATCAAATCCGCAGTCCCGCTGCGGAGTAACTTTAAGCTCTATAATGGCCATAACCATGTCTTTATCCGCAAGGCTCTCATCGAGAATTACGCTGTATCCTTTAATTACTCCGTTTTTCTCTAATTGTTCAATCTGATCAGCTATATCCTTTGGAGTAGTGCCGAGCATTGCGGCCAGCTCTTCATTTGAAAATCTTGCGTTTTGATTTAATAGCTTTATTAAGTCGTTCATATTTTTTCCTCCATTATATATTCAGAAAAACAGCTTTTCTGTTTTTAAAATAGCTATTCTTTTAAAGCCGGCCTGCGACGCCAAATCTATGCCTTCCTTGATACCGTTTGCCAGATTGCGCGTACTGTGGCAGTCTGAACCGACCGTTATTATTTCTCCGCCGAGTTCGCGGTATAATTTTATATATTTAAAGTCCGGAAAGGTTTTTCCGTATTTCTGATAAAGTCCGGATGTATTTATTTCAATTCCGCAGCCATTTTGAATTATAGTTTTTAAGATTTGTCTTATAATCTCTTCATAGGGTTTCATATCGACTTTTATGTTCTGCTCGCCCTGAATGTATCTTAGAGCGTATGTAAGATGACCTAAAACATCGAATTTTCCCCATTTGCACATTTTATAAATTTCATTGAAATATTCCTCAAGAAGATTAGGTATATTTTCATGGCTATAGTCCAGAAAAGCAAAATCATCATGACCGGGAAGCTCGTGCATTGATCCAATAACAAAGTCAAGCCGTGTGTCGCTTAATATATTTTCGGCGGTTTCAATATCTGAAAGCGGCTGACCTAATTCAACCCCGCAGATCAGATTTACTTTGCCGCTATATAATTCCTTTGCAGAGGATATCTCAGCCATCGAATTTTCAAATGACTTTTTAAATCCGTATTCATCATATTTCTGTTCATAGTCAATTTTATAACGGGCCTTTTCAAAATATCTGTTTACCTCGCAATGATCTGTTACCGCCATTGCCGCCAGTCCTAACTGTGCCGCTCGTTCGCAGCGCTCGATAACGGTGTCATTATCGGCGTCAGAAGAATTTCGTGAATGCGTATGACAATCAATAATCATATAAACCTCCGTATGTTCTGCTTTGAGCGAATTATTTTCAATGATATTTAAGAAATACCATGTAATCATATATCATAAAAGCATAAAAAAAACTATACATATACAAAATTTTATTTTTGAACTCATTATAAATAATCAGTAAAGGTGAAAAGTGTGTGAAATCTTAAAATCAATTGACATACAATTTAAATAATGCTATGATTATACCAGTAATTTTTGGAGGTTTAACGAATGCTTGAGTTAAAAAATATAAGGAAAACGTATCATGTAGGCGATGTTGAAACTAAAGCGCTTGACGATGTAAGCGTAACGTTTCGTAAAAAAGAATTTGTAGCAATTCTGGGAACAAGCGGATCGGGAAAAACTACATGCCTTAATATTATAGGCGGTCTGGACAGATATGATTCCGGCGATCTGATAATTAACGGTAAATCAACAAAGGATTTCAAGGAAAGAGAATGGGACGCTTACAGAAATAACAGTATCGGGTTTATATTTCAAAGCTATAATCTGATTACTCATTTAAGTATTGTTGCAAATTTGAAATGGGAATGACTTTAAGCGGCGTTTCTTCCTCTGAAAAGCATAAGCGTGCTATGGAGGCTCTTGAAAGAGTAGGTCTTAAGGATCATCTCCATAAAAAGCCAAATCAGCTTTCCGGCGGTCAAATGCAGAGAGTTGCAATAGCGAGAGCGCTTGCCAATAATCCTGATATCCTTCTCTGTGACGAGCCTACCGGCGCTTTGGATACGACTACAAGCGTACAGATAATGGATCTTATCAGAGAGGTAGCCGGAGATAAGCTTGTTATCATGGTTACGCATAATCCTCAGCTTGCTGAAAAATATGCGGACAGAATAGTTAGCTTTCAGGACGGAAAGATTATATCTGATTCAAATCCCTATGACAAGTCTGAAAAGGGGAAGGATTTTTCCCTGAAAAAAACCAGCATGAGCTTTCTGACTGCATTAAAGCTTTCGGCGAATAATATCAGAACAAAGCTCGGCAGAACGTTTTTAACTTCATTTGCTTCAAGTATAGGAATAATAGGTATAGCTCTTATACTTAGTCTTTCAGTCGGCTTTCAGCTTCAGATAGACAAATTTGAGGCTGATACACTTCAGCAGATGCCGGTTATTATCTCACAGCAGAGTATGAATATGGATATGGATACTATTGATAAAATAAATAATAATGAGGATAAATATAAGGAATATCCTGATGAAGAAAAAATATATATGATCGACTCACTGCAGGATACCATGATGCATACGAATAAGTTTACAGATGAATATCTTGATTATGTGAATAATATTGATCCTGAAATATGCAAAAGCATGAGCTATTCGAGGCTTGTTAATCTGAATATGGTAAGAAAAAGCGGAGACGAATATGTTCCGGTGACTGCGGCAAATATGAATTTCGGTTCTTATCCTGTTTCGCTAAAGGACGACAAAAATTCCTTTATGAATGAGCATTATGATGTGCTTGCAGGTAAAATGCCTGAAAACGATACTGAAATCGTGCTGTTGGTAGATACTAAAAACCGGATAAACAATACGATAATGAAGGAGCTTGGATTTGATACGCAGGCTGATTCAGTTGATTTCAGCGAGGTTATCGGTACAGAGCTTAAGGTTATATTAAACGACGATTATTATATAACTACTGAATACGGCACGTATACTTTCAATACAGACTATAAGGCTATGTATGAATCCGAAAACAGCATAACGCTGAGTATTTCGGGTATTATCCGTCCAAAGGAGGATTCACCTGCTTCTATGAGTGCTGACGGAGGCGCTTTAGGTTACAGTGATGCTCTTGCCCAGAGAGTTATTGATAATTCTGTAAATTCAGAGATAGTGAAGGCACAGGAAAAATCCGACGTCAATGTTTTGTCTATGGATCTCTTGACGATGAAACAAAAAAAACAGACGTTAGCTTATCTTGGCGGAAACGCTACGCCATATGTTGTTCAGCTTTATCCTTATGATTTTGAAACCAAGGATAAGATTTTAGAATACCTTGATAAATATAACGAGGCTTGGATGAAAGCGATCAAATTCTATATACAGACATGGCAGGAATGATATCCGGTATGTCCGACGGTATTATGAACGGTATTACAATTGTTCTCATAGCTTTCGCCGGAACTAACCTAATAGTAAGCTTAATTATGATTGCGATTATTACATATACCTCCGTTCTTGAAAGAACTAAGGAAATAGGAATACTTAAAGCTCTTGGCGCCAGAAAGAAGGACATTACAAGGGTATTTGACGCAGAAACGTTTATTTTAGGAATATGTTCGGGATTACTCGGTATTATTATTGCTAAGCTGCTGACTTTCCCTATTAATGCAATTATTTATAATATGACTGATTTGAAGGGCGTTGCACAGCTTAAAATAACTCACGCACTTATACTTGTAGCAGTAAGCACTATTCTCACAATGCTCGGAGGTCACATTCCTGCAAAAATGGCAGCTAAAAAAGATGCTGTTGAAGCTTTAAGAAGCGAATAGTACGTTTTTTACATATTGACAGTATTTTTAAAAGTGATATAATAAATATATGATATTCACTGTTTTCGGGCTGCAAGGATAGTATCTGAGCATTCGGCTTACAGGCAAAAGATTTATGCTTGATCACCCGTATATGAATATATGCGGGTGATTTTTTTGAAAGGATAGATTATGGAAAGCAGAATAGCGGTTTTGGGAATTATCGTAGACGAACCGGAAATGTCTTCGTCCGTAAATGCAATTCTCCATGAATACGGTAATATTATTATAGGTAGAATGGGAATCCCTTATCGTGAAAAGAAGGTTGCTGTTATCTCAGTTGTAGTTGATGCAGATACCGACGTAATAAGTGCGATAACCGGCAAACTCGGCAAGCTTAACGGGGTTTCTGTGAAAGCAGCAATATCTAAAAAATAAAATTTAAGGAGCATATAATTATGTTTGACAGTAAATCATCAAGATCGGAAGATTTTATAAACCATGATGAAATAATTAAAGTTTTGGAATACGGCAGGGATCATAAGAATGATTCGGAGATGGTTGACAATATTTTAAAAAAAGCAGAAACTCTTTCAGGACTTGATAGATATGAAGTATCAGTATTGCTTCACGCATGTGAGAACGAGGACAATTGTGAGCTGAGAGAAAAAATATTTAAAATGGCAAGAAAAATAAAGGAAGCAATTTACGGCAGAAGAATAGTTATGTTTGCGCCGCTGTATGTTTCCAATTACTGCATAAACGGATGTAAATACTGCGGTTATCACTGCGGATCTGGTATACGCAGGAAAAGCTACTCAGGAGGAGGTTGCGGAGGAATGCCGCGCCATAGAAGCAATGGGACATAAGAGGATCGCTATGGAAGCGGGAGAAGATCCTAAAAACTGTGATATTGATTATATTGTGGAATGTATGAAAACCGCGTATGCGACTAAAAACGATAACGGGGAAATACGCAGAATAAACGTTAATATCGCAGCTACTACAGTTGAAAATTATAAAAAGCTGAAGGCTGCTGGAATAGGCACTTATGTTTTATTTCAGGAAACATATCATAAGCCTACATATGAAAATCTTCATCCTTTTGGTCCGAAAAGCGACTATGATTACCATACTACAGCTCATGATAGGGCAATGCAGGGCGGTATTGACGATGTGGGAATCGGAGTTTTATATGGTTTATATGAGTATAAATACGAGGTTATAGGAACAATGCTGCACGTTAAGCATCTGGAAGATACCTTTGGAATAGGACCTCATACAATTTCAATACCTCGTATAAGAATGGCAGAGGGAGTTGATTTGGAGCTGTTTCCTAATATAGTTTCTGATGAGCAGTTCAAAACAATAATTGCCGTATTAAGGCTTGCAGTACCGTATACCGGAATGATTATTTCAACGAGGGAAGAAAAAAATTTCAGGGATGAAATTATTTCTCTTGGCATTTCACAGACAAGCGGCGGTTCATGTACAGGAGTAGGCGGATATTCAAAGCGCCTTGAGGACGGCGGAAGCGGGTGCGACGATCAGAGCACGGCGCAGTTCAAGGTTTCTGATGAAAGAACGGAAGCCGAGGTTTCAAAGGCTCTTTTGAAAAACGGCTACATACCAAGCTTCTGTACCGCCTGTTATCGTGCCGGAAGAACCGGCGATCGATTTATGCAGCTTGCAAAGACGGGAAATATTTCTAATTGCTGTTTGCCAAATGCAATGCTTACGCTTGCAGAGTACGCTCTTGATTACGGTGACGATGAATTTAAGAAGCTTACCTTTGACGTCATAAAAGCGAGCGCGAAAGTATCAGTGAGGAAAAGGTAAAAGTGAAATTTGACGAATATCTTGATTTAATAAAATCAGGACAAAGGGATTTCAGATTTTAAAGGAGTAGTCTCATGATTTCAGAAATAAATCAGACGCCTAAAGCGCTGAGAATTCATATCGGAGTATTCGGAAATACAAATGCCGGCAAATCTACTTTTATAAATAACGTCAGCGGACAGGATGTAGCTCTTACATCTCATGTTGCAGGAACTACTACAGACCCGGTTTTCAAGCCTATGGAATTGCAGCCTGTCGGTCCGGTGGTGTTTATAGATACCGCGGGACTTGACGATACAAGCGAGCTTGGAAAAGCGCGCATACAGAAATCCTTAGAGCAGCTTGAGCAATGCGACGCGGCCGTCTTAGTTGTCAGCTCTGTTTCCGGAATAGATGAAACATTAAGAAAATGCGTCGATAAAATCAAGGGGCAAAAGCTTCCGCTGATAATTGTTGAAAATATGGTAGACGGGATTTCAAGCGGCAGGGATTACAGTGAATTTTGCGATATTTTTGTTAGATCCGATCTTAATGACAGATTACAGGCTGAGAAGCTGCAAAGGGCGATAATTACTGTGCTGAAGGATTTAACGGAAGATCCTGTTTTAACTGCTGATCTTGTAAAACCGAGCGATACGGTTCTCCTTATTGCACCTCAGGATATACAGGCTCCTAAGGGAAGGCTCATTCTTCCTCAGGTGCAGGTTATCAGAGATCTTCTTGATAACGGATGTATGGTTTTGACTGTAACGACTGAAAATCTTAAAAATGCACTTGATTGTCTTAAAACCGCGCCTGCTCTGGTTGTTACGGATTCGCAGGTATTCGGCAGGGTAAACGAAATACTCCCTCCGGAAATCCCTCTTACTTCCTTTTCGCTTTTAATGGCTAAGATAAAGGGGAGATATAGATGGTTTTTATAAGGGGGAGCGTATGCTATA
>ENA-OQCO01000471-OQCO01000471.1-human-gut-metagenome-genome-assembly--contig:-NODE-471-length-21901-cov-2.221640_pt1 | contig 21901 bp, 23 predicted proteins | sample MGYA00242500_ERZ504582 | MGnify/ENA primary metagenome ERZ504582 (study PRJEB26092, sample SAMD00036346) | human gut metagenome | host: Homo sapiens | study: EMG produced TPA metagenomics assembly of...
GCTGCTCGGCCGAGTCTCAGCCGGGAGCTGGGCTATAATGCGTAGGGCGTTCCGCCATACGGAATTATGTTCTGCTTTGCGAAAAGGATATTTTCTTTTGCCGGGGCAGATGGTAAAATAGACTTACGATAGAAAAGACTGCCGCCATGGTGCGGCGCTCTTTTCGGCGAGCGTGATATGCAAATGAGGATAACGGAGGAAAAACGGTGAAGAGAACGAGTGGAAAGCGGTGGATATCGCTGGTACTGGCACTGTGCCTGTGCCTGCTGGTTGGCTGCGGCGGCAAGCAGGCGGGCTACGACCCCCTGAAAGGGGTGGAGACCCGGATGATCACCGACTCCGCCGGACGGCAGGTGGAGATCCCTGCCGAGATCACACGCATTGCACCCAGCGGCTCCACAGCCCAGATGATCCTGATGCCGGTGGCCTATGACCTGCTGGTGGGGCTCAGCAGCAGCCCCAGCACGGCACAGATGTCCTATTTTCCGGAGGAGATGCGGTATCTGCCCACCTTCGGCCAGTTCTACGGCAGCAAGGCCAACCTGAATATGGAGTCCCTCATCGCCGCCCAGCCCCAGCTCATTATCGACTTGGGCGACGCCAAGGACAGCATCGCCAAGGACATGGACACCATTCAGAAGCAGACGGGCATCCCCACCATCTTCATCGAAGCGGATCTGGATGATATGGCGGCGGCCTACCGGATGCTGGGGGACATTCTGGGGCGGCAGGAGCAGGCGGAGGAACTGGCGCAGTTCATTGACCGCACTGTCACCATGGCCCAGACCAACGCCGCAAAAATCCCGGAGTCTCAGCGACTCAAGGTGCTCTTCGGCACCGGCTCCACGGGCCTTGCCTGCAACGCAGCCGGGTCCGTACAGGCGGATGTCATCGACCTTGTGGGAGCGGTGAACGCCATCATCCCGGAAGAAGTTACCAACCGGGGCGGCGGTACCACCGTCAGTCTGGAGGAGGTATACGCCGTGGAGCCGAATGTTATTCTGCTGTCCTCCGGCGGCCCCTACGATACCCTGACGGAAGGGGACTGGGCGGGTCTCACCGCCGTGCAGCAGGGGCGGTACTACGAGATACCGGGCCTGCCCTACGACTGGATGAGTTCCCCGCCGTCGGTGAACCGGGTGCTGGGCATCTGGTGGCTGGGGAATCTGCTGTATCCCCAACTGTATGACTACGATATGACGGCTGTGGCACAGGAGTACTACCGGCTGTTCTGGCACTATGACCTGTCGGCGGAGGAGGCGGCTGAGATGCTGAGCCGATCCACCCTGCGGACGTGACCCCATACGGGGAGGAGAACCTGCGAGGAAGAAGTGCAATATCCGCCTGCGGCGGCTGACCCTGTGGATGCTGGCCTGTCTGACGGCGGTATGCCTACTGCCGGGAAGGGCGGAGGCCGACGGCATCGCCACCGACACCCTGACGGTGAAGGTAGGCTATTACGGCATGGACAGCAGCCGGTATGTGGAGGCGGGGACGTACCACTGGACAGAACTTCAGGAGAACCTCACCATGTACGACGAGGCACATACCTTCTTCCGTCCCACGGGGGAGGGAGACTACCGGGTGGTGGTGGACTCTGCCTACGGCATCCACATCGATGAGCTGCTGGAGTATACCCGCATCCATCTGAACGACGTACGGTCGGTGCAGTTCTATATACGGGATCAGGACGTGGGGTCTTCCCCTCCTTTACGAAGTCCGAGCTGTTTCGGCCCCGGTACTATTTCGAAGATCTTCCGGCCCATCTGATGCCCGTCTACGACGAGACCGGCCGCATTACCGGCGAACCCGGCGGCGCACGGGTGCTGTATTTCAAAAAAGAGAGGGACGAATAAATGAGCACCTTGTTTCACAATATCCTGCGGGCAGCAGCCAGCGCCATGGAGATTCCGCTGGTGATCTGCCTGCTGCTGTTGGCGTTTTCCGTGTTTTCACTGGGTTGGTGGCTGGCGGAGCTGCTGGGAGAGCGGCGGCATATGAACGCCAGTCTGCCCCGGCTGCTGGAGACCATGCGAAGCGGCGAAAGGCCCCTGCCGGACTGCATCGCCGCTGCGGTGTGCCTGTGTGTATCCACGGTGCGCCGCCGGTGGTATAACGGCTATATGGCGGATCTGGAAAAGCGGGGGGAGGTGTACTATGATGCCAAGACCGGCACCTATTACATCGTCCCCAATGCGGCGGGGAACTGACCCATGGAGAAGTTGATGACCGGGAGGACCTACCGGCGGCGCTTTCTCCTGCTGGGCGGGGTGTGCCTGCTGCTTCTGCTGGGCTCCATGCTGGTGGGGCGCTATGGTCTGTCCGTAGACAAGCTCCTGCATATGCTGTGGACAAGGCTCACCGGCGGCGCTGCGGACTGGTCCGTCAGCGACGAGAAGGTGGTGTTTGCCATCCGCCTGCCCCGCATTGCGGCGGCGGTGCTGGTGGGTGCGGCGCTGGCCGTCTCCGGTACGGCCTATCAGGGGATGTTCCGCAACCCCATGGTGTCGCCGGATATTCTGGGGGCCTCCACCGGCGCAGGCTTCGGCGCAGCGTTGGCTATCCTGCTGGGGGCCGGGTATTTCGGCATCTCCCTGTCCGCCTTCTGCTTCGGTCTGCTGGCCGTGGCAGCGGCGTGGCTGGTGAGCCGTCTGTCCCACTCAGACCCCACGGTGGCGCTGATCCTGGCGGGTATGATGATCTCCTCCCTGTTTTCCGCCGGGACGTCCTTTATCAAGCTGGTGGCGGATACCCAGCAGCAGCTGCCTGCCATCACCTATTGGCTCATGGGCAGCCTCAGCTCCATCAAGGCCGAGGACGTGCGCTTTCTGGTGCTGCCGGTGGCGGTGGGACTGCTGCCGCTGTTTCTCCTGCGCTGGCGGATGAACCTGCTGACGGTGGGGGAGGAGGAGGCACAGTCCATGGGCGTGCGGACGGGGGTATTGCGTCTGGTGGTGATCCTGTGCGCCACGCTGCTGACCACCGCCAGTGTGGCGGTGTCCGGCATGATCGGCTGGGTGGGTCTGGTGATCCCCCACTTCTGTCGTATGCTGTTCGGCTACGACTACCGGCGGCTGATCCCGGCGGCGGCCCTGTTTGGAGCGGCTTTCCTGCTGGCGGTGGATGACATCGCTCGGCTGGTGACCACCGGTGAGCTGCCTCTGGGTATCCTGACGGCCTCGTGGGAGCGCCGCTGTTTCTGTATCTCATCATCACGGGAGGGCGACGGCATGAGCATTGACGTGGAGAGACTCTCCTTTTCCTACGGTACCCACCCGGTGCTGCGGGATGTCAGCTTCCGGGCCGAGCCCGGACAGCTGGTGGCAGTGCTGGGGCCCAACGGAGCGGGGAAGAGTACCCTGTTCCGCTGTATGCTGGGCTTTCTGCCCCACTATCAGGGGAGCATCTCCCTATGCGGGCAGGACGTGCGGCATCTGTCCCGGCGGGAGCTGGCCCATCTGGCGGCGTATATCCCCCAGTCCAGCCAGCCGTTGTTCGACTACACCGTCCGGGACACGGTGCTTATGGGCGCCGCCGGAGGGCTGGAGCCTCTGCGGCAGCCGGGACGGCAGCAGATGGAGACGGCGCAGCGCATGATGGAGCTGGTGGGCATCGCCCCGCTGGCAGACCGGGGCATCCGCCGCATTTCCGGCGGCGAGCGGCAGCTGGCCCTCATTGCACGGGCCTTGGCCCAGCAGGCGAGGATCTTGCTGATGGACGAGCCTGCCGCCAATCTGGACTACGGCAACCAGTTCCGGCTCCTGCAGCAGGTGCGCCGCCTAACGGAGCAGGGCTACACGGTGCTGCTGTCCACCCATAATCCGGAGCACGCCCTTCGCTTCGCCACCCATGTGCTGGCCCTCCACGGCGGCACGGTGGCGGCCTGCGGCCCGGTGGAGGAGATGCTGACGGAGGAGTTGCTGCACACCCTGTACCGTATCCCTCTGACGGTGGCGCAGGTGCCGGTCACCGGTGCCACGGTCCGCAGCTGCGTCTATGACCCGGCCAAGCCGTGAAGCTGTATATCATGCCCTATGGGGCTGCATATAAAAATTTTCAGCGAGGAAGGGACCTGCACATAAAGCAGCACAGGAAGCATGTATCGGCGCTGCTGCTGACTTTGTGCATGGTGCTGAGTTTGGTGATGCCGGTCTCGGCTCTGGACGGGCAGGTGCAGGCAGAGCGGCGGGAAGGCTATGACGTTGCCGCCATCCACTATACGGACGGCGAAGGCAATGAGCGGGCCATCCTCCTTACCGAGACGGCATGGTGGGCATGGCCAGCACCGGCAGCATCACCGACTGCTATAACGTGGCGACCGTGACAGGCGGCCACCCCAGATACGACAAGAGTGGCGTGGGCGGCATCGCCGGCCTCTTCAATGAGTGTACCATCACCAACAGCTATAACTACGGTACTGTGTCCCGGAACAAGGACTCTGTCGACTGCGCCATGGGCGGAGCCATCGGCTTCGACAGAAAGTCCAGCACCAGTACGCTGGAGGAGGTGGCCGCCAAGGCCGAGAACAGCGGAAGCATCCGCTTCTGCTACGGTATCAGCGCCGACCAGTATGGCAGCGCCGCCGGAAAGCGGCTGGTGTCCGGCGGCACCTCTGTGACCCTCACCGCCTGCGCCCATACCGGCAAGACCGCGCAGGTGCCGGAGGTACCCGCCACCTGCACAGAGACCGGCCTTACCGCTATAGATTGGTCACAGTCAGTTTCCGACATAGACAAACAGCACTATGAAAAATATGGCCTAAAGCAGGAAGAAATGGACTATATTGAATCTACAATTAAGCCAATGGAATAACAGAAAGCCCAGGAGTTGCATAGCTTCTGGGCTTTCTGATTATCTTGAAAATCTTGGTTATGACTGTTATAATGATACCATAAACAATTCGCGAAAAATGCAAAGTGTGTTATAGGCGTATTCTCAGATATACTTATGGAGGAACTATAATGGTAGCTAAGATCAGTCAAAATGAAATCATGCAGTTACTGGATAAGTTGTATGACCAATCAATGCACGGAATAGCAAAGGTCAGTCCTCCGGTTGAAGAACTGGCTAATAACTACTTAGAAAAGAGTAACGATGCCACTACTGCTGCAAGGAAGTTTATTAACTATCAGATTGCTAAATGCACTACCTCTGGTTTTGTAACAGGTCTAGGTGGACTTATAACCCTACCGGTGGCTATTCCTGCAAATGTAGGAAGCGTTATGTATGTCCAAATGCGAATGATTGCTTGCTTAGCATACATGGGCGGTTATGATACAGATAGTGACCAAGTACAGACATTGGTATATGCTTGTCTTGCAGGGATTTCTATTGACCAAATCCTCAAACAAGCTGGAATACAGTTTGGAAACAAGTTTGTAATGGCTATGGTCAAGAAAATTCCTGGTGAGGTGCTCGCCAAAATCAATCAAAAGGTAGGATTCAGATTTGTAACTAAGTTCGGCACAAAAGGGATTGTTAACATAGGAAAGGCCGTTCCTGTCGTTGGCGGGATGATTAGTGGTGGATTTGACTTTGTAGAAACAAAAGCTATAGCTAATAGGGCATATAAAATGTTTATCAACGGTGATTTCAATGTGTCGTCTGAGGATGATGAAAAAGTCATTGAAATTGATGATTGAGCAGTCTAAACAAATGGAAAAGGCTAAAATGAGAGGCTCCATCCATTTAGATAGAGTCTCTTTTTATGTCCCCTGATGAATAAATCTACATTAGGGTTGGCTACCCAAGCAGTAGCAACAATTAACTTAAAAGGGAGTCACAAATAGCTCGTAGACCTCGGGCGAAATGTAGGTGTGGAACATGGCGGAAACACCGGCCGCGCAAAAAAGCATCCCCAGCACATAGAAGATCGCGCGCAGCCAGACGCTTCGCGCCGGAAGCATAGCACCAAGCAGCGTGAAAGCGTCCATCACAAAGCCGTAGACGACCGCCGTGACAAAGGAGAAGAGATACGACACGCGAAAGCACCGCAGCAGCAGGCACATGGCGAGCAGCAGCATCGCCTGCAAACAGTATTCCGCCATGCCGAAGGTGACAAAGCTCCACGCAGGAGACAGCCAGCGGTAAAGAAGGTATGCAGGCGCAACCACCATGGACACGCCGAAGTCAGCCTTTTCCATCAGGACAACGCCCCATGCGACAAATACGATGCCGAATACATAGGCAAGCTCCGTACTGGATGTTCTCTTCATTTTTGATCCCCCAAACACAAATGAGCCTTCTCCGTTTGGGATAGAAACGGAAAAAGCTCATTTGCATTGTACACGCCTGTCAAGCGGCGCAGAACTTTGGCAGCGCTATGCCTCATCCTCCGCCAGCATACGGTATCCGACGCCAAGCTCATTGATGATGTAGCGTTTTTCACCGGGCGTCACGCCCATTTTCTTACGGATGTTCTTCATGTTGACTTGCAGCTTCTTGACGCTGCCATAGTCCGAATACCCCCAGACCGCCCGAATGATGGCGGCATACGTCAGCACCTTTCCGGCGTGAACGGAGAGAAACGCCATGATGTTGTATTCCGTCTGGGTCAGGTCGATCTCCTCTTTGCCAACAAAGACCTGCCGTGTATCATAATCGATCAGCAAGTCCTGAAGACGGAATTTCCCACCATGGAAACTTTCCTTCTCTTCGCTGTGCCGATGGCTGCGGAGAACGGCGCGGATGCGGGCCAGCAATTCCTCCGTGCCAAAGGGCTTGGTGATATAGTCATTCGCCCCCAGATCCAGCGCCTCTACCTTGTCCCTCTCGTTGGAGCGGGCGGAAAGCACAATGATGGGCACGGTGTCTGCCTCCCGAACTTCTTGAATCAAGCTCATACCGTCTCGATCCGGCAGACCGAGATCCAGAACGATGAGGTCCGGATGATGGGAGGCATACATCATCATGCCAAGCTCGCAGGTTTCCGCACAGAGCACCTGATAGTCGCTGGTTTCCAGATTGGCTTTGATAAAGCTTCGGATGTTGGCCTCGTCCTCTACGATCAGGATCTTGTACTTGTTATTGCCCATCGTCCTCACCCCCTCTTTCCAGAGCAAAGCGGAATACCGCACCGCCGCCCTTTCTGTTTTCCGCAGTGATCTCGCTGCCGTGCGCCTTGACGATGGCGGCGCACACGGATAGTCCGATTCCCATATTGCTGCGGGTTCCGTCCACCGGTGCGGCGGACTTTTCATAACTTCCGGTGAAAATCTTTTGAAGTGCATCATCCGGGATGCCGCAGCCGTTGTCGGCAACCTCAAATACCGCCTTATCCCCCACAAGAGAAACGGAAAGCGTCAGCTCCGTCATGCCTTTTGCGTGGAATACGGCATTTTCCAGAAGATTCAGCAGCACCTGTTCAATAAGGAGCGAATCCATGGGAATGTCCACAAACTCCTCCGGTATCTGTGTGATGACCTTCTGATTCGGATACTTTTTGGAAAACTTCATGAGAACCGAGTCGATCAGCTCATCCAGAACCGTGGGTGTCTTCACGACTTCCACTTTCGCACCGTCGATCCTTGTAACCGACAGAAGATTTTCAACCATGCGGATGAGCCATTCGCTGTCCTCCTGAATTTCTCCCAACAGCTTGAGCTGCTGCTCCTTTGGCAACGCATCATACTTGGAGATCAGCGTGGAGGAGGACCCGTATATGGAGGTGAGTGGTGTGCGCAGATCATGGGAAATCGCCCGCAGCAAATTGCCCCGCATTCGCTCTTTTTCATTCTCTGTCCGCAGCTTTTCCTGATCCCGAATGCGGCTGTTCAGCGTACTGGTGAAAACGGCAACTGCCAGCATAATGACGGCAGATAAGATGCTTTCCCCCACGAAAAAGTCGAAGACATAATAGGGATAGGTAAAGGCAAAATTCACCGCAAATACGCTGACAATTGCCGAAGTGATGCCATAGCAATACCCGTGGGTTTTCAGCGAGATCAAAAACACGCCGAACACAAAGATCATGGGTACCAGCGTCTGCATGGTAAAGAGCTTCTGAATCAGCAAATTGACGGCAAAGGCACTGCAAAAAATAAGGATCGAAAATAGAGTATCCTTTTGTCGCTGTCGATTCTTCATCATGCTTCTCCTGAAATTTATTGCGGTATCATACGCCATGTTTTTCGGTTTCGGGCGAAGCCCGGGAGAAAAACGGCTTAAATCCAGTGGTACAAATAACTGCCAGCAGTTATTATATCGCATAAGCGGAAGCGCTTCAAGATTTCTCGCAGGAGGAGATTGCGCCGCACTCGTTTCTTTACCGAATCTACACCGGGAAAATGCTATCATATAAGCACACAGCGAAAAGGAGAAAGAAATCCGTGGAAAATGACAGTAGCGACGATAACGGTAACTGCTCTTATATGGTCTGTTCGTATGTGGCATATCTACGCCCTTTGCTGCGGTATCGGGTATAGGTGTGTCTTTTTGCATGAAATGATCGTATGAACAGAACATAAAGGAGTCTGAAATGAATTATTTTGGAAGCATTTTCGCAATGGTGGCCTGCATCGCCATGTCCGCCTATTTCAGCGCCACAGAAACGGCATTCTCGTCTCTGAATAAGACCCGCCTCAAGGTGTTGGCGGACAATGGAAACAAGCGGGCAGCGCTGGCGCTCAAGCTGTCCGAAGATTATGACAAGCTGATCTCCACCATCCTGATCGGCAACAATATCGTCAATATCATGGTGGCGTCTATCGGCACACTTCTGTTCGTTGGGCTTTACGGCGACATGGGTGCGACGGTTTCTACGGTCGTCGTAACGATCGTTGTTTTGATTTTTGGTGAGATCACCCCCAAAAGCGTTGCAAAGGACACGCCGGAACGCTTTGCCATGTTCAGTGCGCCCTTTATCCGGCTCTGGATATGGGTGCTGACACCGTTGAATTTTCTCTTTTCCCAGTGGAAAAAGCTGGTTTCCCGTTTCTTCAAGACGGACGACAACACCAAAATGTCCCACGAGGAACTGCTTCTTTTCATGGAGGATATGGCGCAGGACGGCGGCATTGACGAAAACGAGGGCGAGCTGCTGCGCAATGCTCTTGAGTTCCGTGACCTGACGGCGGCAGAAATTTTGACCCATCGAATCGACTTGGAGGCCGTGGACATCGGCGAAAGCCATGAGGAAATTGCCAGAGCCTTTACGCAGTCCCGCTTTTCCCGCCTACTGGTCTACCGGGATACTATCGATCAGATCGTCGGCGTTCTTCATCAGAAGGACTTCTATATCAACGGCAAGATGACGGATCAGCCTATTGCGGAGATCATGACGGAGCCGCTGTTCGTCTATCAGCACACGAAGATCCGGGATATTTTGAAAATGCTCCAGCATCAGAAGTCCCATGTCGCCGTAGTCGTAGACGATTTTGGCGGGACGCTTGGTATTGTTACGATGGAGGATATTCTGGAAGAACTGGTCGGTGAAATTTGGGACGAACACGACGAGGTGGAAGAAGATTTTGAAAAGCTGGACGAGAATACCTACCGTGTGGACTGCTCCGTCAGCTTGGAGGATTTTATGGAATTCTTTGGTGTCAAGCTGGAATCGGACAGTGTTTCCGTCGGCGGCTGGGTCATGGAGCAGCTGAATAGAGTCCCCAGTAAGGGCGATTCCTTTACCGCTCAGAATTTGGAGATCACGGTCTCCGATCTGAGTGCGTACAGGGTATCCTTCATCACAGTCAGGCAATGTGGCGTCTGTTTGGCCTGCGAACAATAAAGCGATCGCACGATTCATAAGGGGTGAGGATGATGTCGGAAGAAGTGGTTTGCAGAAAGCGCCGCCTTTCGTCTTTTCAAATTATCATATTGGGCTTTGCCGGGGTCATTCTGTTGGGTGCGCTGCTGCTGATGCTGCCGCTTTCCACAACAGCCGGGTGCGTAACGCCATTTCATGAAGCGCTTTTCACCGCGACCTCCGCTGTTTGTGTGACGGGTCTTGTGGTGCAGGATACCGGCAGCTATTGGTCGGTCTTTGGCCAGACGGTGATCCTGACGCTGATTCAGATAGGCGGGCTCGGTGTTGTCACTGTGGCGGCATCGTTTGCGCTGCTGTCCGGGCGAAGGATCTCTCTGATGCAGCGCAGCACCATGCAGGACGCCATCTCAGCGCCAAAGGTCGGAGGGATCGTCCGGCTGACACGGTTCATCCTACGAGGGACATTTCTGATCGAACTGCTCGGTGCACTCGCCATGCTGCCGGTGTTCTGCCGTGACTATGGATGGCGTGGCGTCTGGATGGCGGTATTCCATTCCATCTCCGCCTTTTGCAACGCCGGGTTTGACATTCTTGGGACAGAAAGCAACCGCTATCCATCTCTTACCGGCTATGCGGGCAGTCCGGTAATCAATATCACGATTATGCTGTTGATCGTGATTGGCGGCATCGGATTTCTGACGTGGGATGACATCTTTGAAAACAAGTGGCGGTTTCATCGCTACCGAATGCAGAGCAAGGTGATTCTTGTCACGACAGGTCTTTTGATTTTTCTGCCTGCTGTGTTTTTCTTCTTTTCAGACTTTTCCGCACTTCCCGCCGAAAACCGGCTGCTGGCATCCTTTTTTCAGTCCGTCACGCCGAGAACGGCGGGCTTCAACACAGTCGATCTACCCGCCATGTCCGGCGCATCGCTGGGCGTGATGATCCTTCTGATGCTCATTGGCGGCTCTCCGGGGTCTACGGCAGGCGGCATGAAAACAACGACGCTGGCAGTTCTGCTTGCCAATGCCACTGCGACCTTCCGCCAGCGGGACAGCGCCCAGCTCTTTGGGCGCAGAGTCGATTGCAGCGCCGTCAAAACCGCCGCAACCGTCCTGACGATGTACCTTGCGCTGTTCTTTGGCGGAGGCGTTTTTATCAGCGTGTATGAAAATCTCCCGCTGTCCTCCTGCCTGTATGAAGCAGCGTCGGCGGTAGGCACGGTCGGACTGACATTGGGTATTACGCCGCAGCTGCATATTCCCTCGCAGGTGGTATTGATTGTACTGATGTATCTGGGCAGGGTCGGCGGGCTGACGCTCATTTATGCGGCGGTGTCCAGCAAAAAAAGCGGCAACGCAAAGCTGCCGCAGGAAAGAATCATGATTGGATAAGCAAAGGAGCATCTATCCCATGAAAAATGTTTTATTGATCGGAGCAGGCCGCTTCGGGCGGCATATCGCCATGCAGCTCTCTCAACTGGGGCATCAGGTCATGGCAGTCGATACCAATGAGGAACGGATCAACGATGTGCTTCCGTTTGTCACCAACGCACAGATCGGCGACAGCACCAATGCGGAGTTTCTGCGTTCGCTGGGTATCGGAAATTTTGATGTTTGTTTTGTGACCATCAGCGGTAATTTTCAGAACTCGCTGGAAACCACCTCGCTGCTGAAGGAGCTGGGTGCCAAATGCGTGGTATCCCGTGCCGAGCGTGATGTGCAGGCAAAGTTTCTGCTTCGCAACGGTGCAGACCATATAGTCTACCCGGAAAAACAGGTGGCAAAATGGGCGGCGATCCGATTCACTGCCGACCATATTTTCGACTACATAGAGATCGACGAGCAGCACGCCATCTTTGAAGTGCAGGTGCCGGAGGCGTGGATCGGGAAAAGCGTTGGTGAGCTGGATATCCGCAGAAAGTTTGGCATCAACATTCTTGGCATCAAACGAGCCGGAAAAACGGATGTTTCCGTTACACCGGACACCATATTGTCCGATGACATTACGATTTTGGCATTGGGTGAGTATAAAGCGCTGCAAAAGTGCTTCCGGATTTGACGGGACTCCCCATACCGACGGAAAGGAAATACATGGAGAAAAAACCACAAAACACAGCCGGTGACAGAAACGAGGATCCCGCACCGCAGGGAAGCAAGTGGCAGACGATCATTCGCTATATTACCCGCACACTGGTGCTGCTGATCGTATTCGCATGGGCACTGGTAAACCTTGATGCTGTTTTGCATTTTCTCGGCAAGGTGCTTGCACTGTTCACTCCGTTTCTGATCGGCGGCGCAATTGCTTTTTTGATCAACGTAGTCCTTCGACCGTTGGAATGCTGCTGGAACAAGGTGTGCCGCAAAACTCCTGCAAAGCTGGTCCGCCCTGTGTGCCTGACAGCAAGCACCGTACTTGTCCTTGGAATTCTGTTTGCCGTGGTGTTTATGATGATCCCCAGCCTGCGGGAATCCGGCGAAGAGTTTGTCCAAAACATTCCGCTCTATGTGGAGGAGATCGGGCGGTGGTGGACAGGCGTTGTCCAGTTTGCCGCAAAATATAATATTGTCCTGCCCGAATACACCATAGACTCTGACCTGTTGATCGAGAAGCTCACCGCCTTGATCAGCGACGAGGGAAGCGGCATCCTCACCGTAACGTGGGACGCAGCAACCTCCGTCCTATCCGTTTTGGTGGATGTTCTCTTGGGACTTGTCTTTGCACTGTATCTGCTTGCAAAGAAGGAAGTCGTCGCGGCACATTTGAAAAAACTCGTTGTGACAGTCCTTCCGCAAAAGAAGGCGCAGCGGCTGCTGAGTATCGCCTCTCTGACCAACCAGACATTTACAAATTTTGTCAGCGGTCAGCTTACCGAAGCGGTTATCATCGGCGTTCTGTGCTTCTTTGGAATGCTGATCCTTGGGATCCCGTATGCCGGTGCGGTCTCGGCGTTTGTGGCTGTTACTGCGCTGGTGCCGATTTTCGGCGCATGGCTCGGCGGCGGTCTTGGTGCGTTTTTGATCCTGCTGGCAGAACCCGGCAAGGCTCTGTGGTTCATTCTCTTTTTGCTCGTTTTGCAGCAGGTGGAGGGCAATCTGATTTATCCCAAGGTGGTCGGCAAGTCCGTTGGGCTTCCCGGACTGTTGGTGCTGATGGCTGTCACGATCGGCGGCGAAGCATTCGGCATCTTAGGGATGCTGTTCAGCGTTCCCGTCTGCGCCGTGCTGTACAGTCTTTATCTGGAGTTCATGAAGAAAGCAAGTGCTCGGCACTGAATGATTCATAATCGAATACCTTCTGAACATCGGGCTGTACGCCAAATGCAAAGGGCTTGGGATACTCCCAAAATCGCCACGTGTCCGGACAGCGGCTGTGCTTGCTGTTCTCCCAAATCCCAATATCCGCAGATCGTGATGACCCCGCTTTTTCGAAAGCGGGGTCATTTTTCTTCTCCGATACTTAAAAAACGGCAGAAAGATGTCCGTTGTATAGTAGAGGGCTTTTTGGAAATATCGCACAGCTTTTTCCGGACAAAAGGCAAAAACATGTCCGTGTGTTATTCGGTGATTTCAACATTCATCACAAAATCCCTCTTGACTTTTTTCGGGAATTGCATATACTGACAGTGAGGAAACTCATGTTTCCGTTTTATCGAGGTAATCCTCCGCCCGTTCTGGTGGGGGGTTGCCTCATTTTTTATACCTTCGTGCGAATAGGAGAGAACCGTTTTCTTCCAATGCAATCACATCAAAACCGAACCCAGTGCTAACCACGCTGCGAACTGCTCTATCATCTACAATGCGTATAAGCTCATCGGTATTGATGGATCCTGTGCACTGTAACACAACCCCTCCAGGAGTTTTTGCAATCTGCTTTGTGGCTTTTCGAATCGCCATATCTGCCGCTTTCGCTATGGAAGGAAAATTTTTTGCGCTACCCCCTAATTTGCAAGAATTTTGTCCGTTGTAAAGTGAGAGGCAACCACTCGTGAGGCAAAACCGTGACTCTCCGCATCATTTTGCCCGTTGGAAAGTAGAAAGGGCAATTTGGAGCAGCGCACAGAGATTGTTTCGCCGTCTCCGAAACTTTTTCAAGAAATCTGGGACAAAACCGGAAAATGTGTCCGTTGGTTAAGCACCACGAAAGGAGACATTTCCATGGACAACATTCTCACCGTCCCCATCCACCTCAAAATGACGCTGACCGCCAGAGAAGCGGCAGAATACAGTAACATCGGCATTAACAAGATCGACAGTATGCTCCGCAGCCCCAACTGCCCCTTCGTGTTGTTCGTCGGCACAAAGAAGCTGGTCAAGCATCGGGAGTTTGAAGAGTACATCAGCCAAAAGCTGGTGATCTGACGGCAAAAGATAATTTGTAAAACAGCTTGAGAGAAAAGAACCTATCTGCTATAATTATGTCGGTGCAGATTAGGCTCTTTTCTCTCTGTGCGACGAAGCAGGAATCGAAAAATTCTGTATGCACGCTCTGCGCCACACCTATGCTACACGGGCAATCGAAAGCGGCGTACAGCCCAAAGTGCTGCAAAAGCTGCTGGGTCATGCAAGTATAAAAACAACAATAGACAGATACGTCCATGTCACATCTGAATCCTTGGATCAGGCTGTGCGGCAATTTGAATCAGGCAGGGTTTCCTGGCATATAAGTCCATGCGAAAATGGCGTAAGCCAAGCGCGCCGGATTCCGGAAGCCCTTGAAAATCAAGACTTTTAAGGAGATAGAAAGCATTATGAAATTAGGAATCGTGGGGCTGCCCAACGTGGGTAAGTCCACTCTGTTCAACGCCATCACCAACGCCGGCGCCGAGAGCGCCAACTACCCCTTCTGCACCATCGAACCCAACGTGGGCGTGGTGGCCGTGCCGGATGAGCGGCTGGACAAGCTGGCGGAGATGTACCAGCCCGATAAAAAGACCCCTGCCGTCATCGAATTTGTGGATATCGCCGGTCTGGTGAAGGGAGCCAGTCAGGGAGCGGGCCTCGGCAACAAGTTTTTGGAGAACATCCGCCGTACCGACGCCATCGTCCATGTGGTGCGCTGCTTCGATGACGAAAACATCATGCACGTGGTAGCCGATGCCGGTACCAACGTACCGGTGGACCCGCTGGGAGACATCGAGACCATCGACATGGAGCTGATCCTGGCGGATCTGGAGATGGTGAACCGGCGGGTGGAGAAGGCCGCCAAGGCCGCCAAGGGCGACAAGAAGTTCCTCCACGAGGCGGAGGTGTTCAAGGCACTGGCGGAGCATCTGGACGCCGGAAAATCCGCCCGCACCTTCTCCTGCGGCGACGACGACCGGGCGCTGGTGGAGACCTGCGACCTGCTGAGCCTGAAGCCCATCATCTACGCCGCCAACATGGACGAGGCGGGCTTTGCCGACCACGAGAACAACCGCTACTTCCGGCTGGTGCGTGATCTGGCACAGAAGGAGGGCGCACAGGTGCTGCCCATCTGCGCCAAGCTGGAGCAGGACATCGCCGAGCTGGACGATCCGGAGGAGCGGGCCATGTTCCTGGAGGATCTGGGCATCGAGAAATCCGGGCTGGACCGGCTGATCCAGTGCAGCTATGATCTGCTGGGCCTCATCTCCTTCCTGACCTACGGCAAGGACGAGTGCCGGGCGTGGACCATCCGCAAGGGCACCAAGGCCCCGCAGGCGGCGGGCAAGATCACTCCGATATCGAGCGGGGCTTCATCCGGGCGGAGACCATCAACTTCGATGAGATGATGGCCTGCGGCGGCAGCGTGGCCGCCGCCAAGGAGAAGGGTCTGCTGCGGTCCGAGGGCAAGGACTATGTGGTCAAGGACGGCGACATGATCTACTTCCGCTTCAACGTATAAGCATGACCTGCAAGGGACACGGTTTGCCGTGTCCCTTTTTCATCCCCGGCCAATTCCGCCGTTTACAAAGGACGGTTTTTCTGATATGATAATGCATATCTATGGACTATCCACGCACAAAACAAAGGGAGAACGTCCTCCCCGTGCGGATAGAGCGCGCCCTTTTTATGAAAGGAGACAACTGTTATGAACCAAGAGATTCAGTCTATTCTGGCCAAGGTAGACCACACTCTGCTGGCCCAGAGTGCCACTTGGAACGAGATCAAGGCCATCTGCGACGACGGCGTCAAGTATGGCTGCGCCAGCGTGTGCATCCCTGCCTCCTATGTGAAGCGGGCGGCAGAGTACGTGGACGGCAAGATCGCCATCTGCACCGTCATCGGCTTTCCCAACGGCTATGACACCACCGCCGCCAAGTGCTTCGAGGCGGAGGACGCCGTGAACAACGGCGCTTCCGAGGTGGATATGGTCATTAACATCGGCTGGGTGAAGGACGGCCTGTACGATCAGGTGCTGGAGGAGATCCGGGCCGTGAAGGCCGCCTGCCACGGCAAGCTGCTGAAGGTCATCATCGAGACCTGTATGCTCACCGATGCCGAGAAGATCGAGATGTGCCGTGTGGTGTCCGACTCCGGCGCCGAGTACATCAAGACCTCCACCGGCTTCGGCGGAGGCGGCGCCACCCGTGAGGATGTGGCCCTCTTCAAGGCCCATGTGGCTCCCCATGTGAAGATCAAGGCTGCCGGCGGCATCGCCGACCTCAACGATGCCCGTGACTTCGTGGCCCTTGGGGCCGACCGTCTGGGTACCAGCCGCATTGTCAAGGCCGTGAAGGCCATGGAACAGGAATAAAAGGAGGAACCATCTATGCCTACCCCCCATAATAACGCCGCCCCCGGCGCCTTCGCCAAGACCGTGCTCATGCCCGGCGATCCCCTGCGCTCCAAGTTCATTGCCGAGACGTTTCTGGAAAACCCCGTGCTGGTGAACAACGTCCGTGGCGTGCAGGGCTATACCGGTACGTACAAGGGCGTGCCGGTGTCCGTCATGGCCTCCGGCATGGGAATGCCCTCCATCGGCATCTATGCCCACGAGCTGTACACCCAGTACGGCGTGGAGAACATCATCCGTGTGGGCTCCGCCGGAGCCATGCGGGCCGATCTGGAGCTGGGCAGTGTGGTGGCCGGACAGGGTGCCTGTACCAACTCCAGCTTCGCCGACCAGTATGAGCTGGGCGTCCACTATGCCCCCCATTGCCGACTTCGATCTGCTGATGGCCGCCGTGGAGTCGGCCCGTGAACTGGGCGTGAAGATGCCCGTGGGCAACCTCTACTCCTCCGATACCTTCTATGACGCCGCCGGCCGCAACGCCCGGATGCAGAAGATGGGCGTCATGGCCGTGGAGATGGAGGCCGCTGCTCTGTACTGCACCGCCGCCTATCTGGGCAAGCGTGCGCTGGCTATCTGCTCCATCAGCGACAATCTGGTGCTGGGTACCGAGCTTACCGCCGACGAGCGCCAGACCACCTTCACCAATATGATGAAGATCGGTCTGGAGGCAGCGGTGAAAATGGCCCAATAAAGTCGGTTTTGCAGCCGAAACATCAGTTTTTCTGAACCCTGTCATGGTGAAAAATGCAGCAGACCCTGCAAATAGGGCTTGCCCTTTTCTGTCATATCTGTTATAATGCACCTGAACGGGCAAGCTTTGCCCGAATAAATGAAGGAAGGTAGAACAATCATGAAAAGAGTTCTCGCTATGATCCTTGCGCTTGTCATGGCTCTGGCTCTGGTTGCCTGCGGCAACAAGAACACGGACGATGGCAACAAGGATACCCCGGATGACAACAAGACCCCCACCGTCATCACCAACCCCGATGAGGTCCAGGATGAGATGACCTCCTCCGACGGCAAGTACGAGGTGGCTTTCGTCACCGACGTGGGTCAGCTGAAGGATAAGTCCTTCAACCAGGTACTTACGACGGCGTGAAGCTGTACGCCGCCAACAACAACCTGTCCTACAAGTACTATCAGCCCGCCAACGGCAGTGAGGCCACCGATGATGACCGCTTCGCCGCTATGAAGGCCGCCGTGGACAACGGCGCCAAGGTGGTTGTCTGCGCCGGTTATCTGCAGGAGGCTGCTCTGCGTACGGCGGCCAAGCAGTTCACCGATGTGTCCTTTGTCTTCATTGATGGTTATCCCGTCGGTGAGGAAGCCAATGTGAAAGATTCCCCCGCTCTGAAGAACATTGCCGGCGTTGCCTTTAAGGAAGAGCAGTGCGGCTATCTGGCCGGTTACGCTGTTGTCAAGGAAGGCTACACCAAGCTGGGCTTCAGCGGTGGCGGCGGCGGCAACAACCCCGCCTGCTGCCGTTACGGCTATGGCTTCGTGCAGGGTGCTGACGCCGCTGCCAAGGAGCTGAACGAGAAGGTAGAAATGAACTACTCCTGGCAGTATGGTGCCAACTTCAACGCCTCCCCCGAGCTGCAGACCATGGCCGCCGGCTGGTATCAGACTGGCACTGAGGTCATCTTCGCCTGCGGCGGCTCCATGTTCGCCTCCATCTCCGCTGCCGCTGCTGCTGAGGAGGGCAAGGTCGTCGGCGTGGACGTGGACCAGTCTGGTGAGTCCACCACCGTGATCACCTCCGCTATGAAGGGCCTGGCTGACTCTGCTCAGTGGGCTCTGGGCAAGTTCTATGCAGGTGAGTTCGCCTCCATCGGCGGTGTCCAGACCTCTCTGGGTGCCAATGAGAACGCCGTGGGTCTGCCCACTGCTACCTGGTCCCTGACCAAGTGGAGCGTTGATTCTTACAAGGTCATGCTGCAGGACATCAAGGACGGCAAGATCGCCATCGACAACAACTACGACAATCTGGCCAGCACCGAGAATGTCACTCTGAACATCGTCGGCTAAGCCTCTGCGTGTCGAACTCCACAGCGCCCGTGCTCTGCACGGGCGCTGTTTTTGCTCCAAAGCCCCGGATGCCTCCCGTGGAGATTTGCGGCATCCCGCTTGTCAACCGGCGGCCGTCATGCTATAATTTCCCCAAGAAGCCGGAAGGGGGGAGCACACATGGGACTGCACGACGGGCATCGCCAGCGCAAGCGGGAGCGCTTCCTGAAGCAGGGAGCCGACGGTCTGGCGGATCATGAGGTGCTGGAGCTGCTGCTGTACTATGCCATCCCCCGCCGGGATACCAACGAGCTGGCCCACCGGCTGATCCAGCACTTCGGTACGCTGGACGCTGTGTTTCAGGCTCCGCCGGAGGCACTGATGCAGGTGTCCGGCATCGGGGAGAATGCCGCCGTGCTGCTGAATCTGGTGCCGGCGGCCCAACGCTGCGCCCGGCGCAGCGTTTCCGCCGAGCGCATCCTCAACTCCGTGGAGCGCTGCGGTGCCTACTTCATGGACCTGCTGGATGGTCAGCGCCGGGAACTGCTGTATCAGGTGTGTCTGGACGGCAAGGGAAAGGTGCTTTCCTGCAAATGCCTGTCCCAAGGCAGCGCCGATATGACCCTCCCTCAGCATCCGGCAGGTGGTGGAGAACGCCCTGCTGTCCGGCGCCGCAGGCGTGGTGCTGGGCCACAATCACCCCAGCGGCGTGGCTCTGCCGTCGGCGGAGGACCGGGCCGCCACTCTGCAGGTGCGGGACGCTCTGGCCACCATGGACATCCGCCTGCTGGACCACATCATCGTGGCCGACGGGGATTTCGTCTCCATGGAGGCCAGCGGCCTTCTGTACGGCTGACCCACTCAAAGAAAATCATCTCCAGCGCCCGCTCCGGATGGAGCGGGGCGCTGCCATGTTTTCCCTCCACAAAATCAGAACATTTGTTTCAAAATTCATATTTACATATGGGATTTTTGTGGTAAAATAAAGTGATACACACTGAAATTGCAGGAGGCGCTTTCCATGCCCCAGTTCAAAGTTGTTTCGGAATATACCCCCTCCGGCGACCAGCCGCAGGCCATCGAAAAGCTGGCGGAGGGACTGGAGAACGGCCTGCGTCAGCAGGTGCTGCTGGGCGTCACCGGCAGCGGCAAGACCTACACCATGGCCAAGGTCATCGAGAAGGTGCAGCGCCCCACGCTGGTGCTGGCCCACAACAAGACGCTGGCGGCCCAGCTGTGCGAGGAGTTCCGGGAGTTCTTCCCGGAAAACGCCGTGGAGTACTTCGTCTCCTACTACGACTACTATCAGCCGGAGGCGTACATCCCCCACACGGATACCTTCATCGAGAAGGACGCCGCTATCAACGCCGAGATCGAGCGCCTGCGCCACAGCGCCACGGCAGCCCTCTTCGAGCGGCGGGACGTCATCGTGGTGGCGTCGGTGTCCTGCATCTACGGCTTGGGGGATCCCATCGACTACGCCAACATGGTCATCTCCCTGCGGCAGGGGAAGGAGTACCCACGGGATCAGCTGCTGCGGAAGCTGGTGGAGATCCGCTACGACCGCAACGACGTGGCCTCGAGCGCAATATGTTCCGGGTCCGGGGGGACACGGTGGAGATTTACCCGGTGTACGCCAACGGCTACGCCATCCGGGTGGAGTTCTTTGGGGACGAGATCGACCGCATCTCGGAGATCAACCCCGTCACCGGTCAGGCCCAGCGGGTGCTGCAGCACGTGGCCATTTACCCCGCCAGTCACTACGTCACCACCAAGGAGAAGATGGAGCGGGCGGTGCAGGAGATCGAGCGGGAGCTGGCGGAGCGCAAGGCCTACTTTGAGGATCACGGCAAGCTCATCGAGGCCCAACGCATCGACCAGCGCACCCGCTACGATGTGGAGATGATGCGGGAGCTGGGCTACTGCACCGGCATCGAGAATTACAGCCGGGTCATCTCCGGCCGGGAGCCGGGTTCCCCACCCACCACGCTGCTGGACTACTTCCCGGAGGACTTTGTCCTCTTTGTGGACGAGAGCCATGTGACCCTGCCGCAGGTGCGGGCCATGTATAACGGCGACCGGGCCCGGAAGGAGAGCCTGGTGGAGTACGGCTTCCGCCTGCCCTGCGCCTATGATAACCGCCCCCTGAAGTTCCCAGAGTTCGAGGAGCGCTTCCGTCAGGCGGTGTTCGTCTCCGCCACGCCGGGGGAGTACGAGCGGGAGGGAGCCGACCAGATCGTGGAGCAGGTGATCCGCCCCACAGGCCTGCTGGACCCCCGTGTGGAGGTGCGGCCCGTCACCGGCCAGATCGACGATCTGGTGGAGGAGATCCGGGTCCGTGCCGCACGGGACGAGCGGGTGCTGGTAACCACCCTCACCAAGCGCATGGCGGAGGATCTGACGGACCACATGAAGGGCCTTGGCCTGCGGGTGCGGTATATGCACTCCGACATCGCCACCATCCAGCGGATGGAGCTGATCCGGGACCTGCGGCTGGGGGAGTTCGACGTGCTGGTGGGCATCAACCTGTTGCGTGAGGGACTGGACCTGCCGGAGGTATCCATGGTGGCCATTCTGGACGCCGATAAGGAGGGCTTCCTCCGCAGCGAGACCAGCCTCATCCAGACCATCGGCCGGGCCGCACGCAACGCAGAGGGACTGGTGGTGCTGTACGCCGATACCGTGACTCCCTCCATGAAGGCGGCCATTACCGAGACAGAGCGTCGCCGGAAGAAACAGGACGATTACAACAAGGCCCACGGCATCGTTCCTCAGACCATCCGCAAGAGCGTGCGGAAGGTGCTGGAGATCTCCCATTCGGCGGAGGAGGAAAAGACCACCGCCCACCGCAAGCTGACGGACGCCGAGCGGGGGGCCACCATCCGCCGGCTGGAAAAGGAAATGAAGGAAGCCAGCAAAATGCTGGAATTCGAATACGCCGCCCTGCTGCGTGACCAGATCATCGAGCTGCGGGGTCAGAAGTAAAAGGAGGCGTTATGGCCCATATACCCACCGTGGATATCCGCCAACTGGGGGATATCTCCTTTGACCGCCAGCTGGCGCTGGCCCGGCAGCCCAACCGGGATTACGACGTGGACCGGTGGCTGTTCATCCCCAACACCTACACCGAGTACCGGTACATTCTGGGTACACGGGGGGAAAAGCCCCTGATCTGTGTGGGCATCAACCCCTCCACCGCCCGGCCCGGTGCGCTGGATCCCACCCTGAAAAGCGTGGAACGCATCGCCCGCAACAGCGGCTTTGACTCCTTCATCATGTTCAACGTCTATGCCCAGCGGGCCACCTCCCCCGACGATATGGAGCGCACCTGCAACCCGGAGCTGCACCGGGAGAATATGCGGGCCTTTGCCTACATTCTCTCCCGCACACCGGATCCGGTGGTGTGGGCGGCCTGGGGGGACCATCATCGAG
>ENA-OQCO01000472-OQCO01000472.1-human-gut-metagenome-genome-assembly--contig:-NODE-472-length-21880-cov-2.014711_pt1 | contig 21880 bp, 19 predicted proteins | sample MGYA00242500_ERZ504582 | MGnify/ENA primary metagenome ERZ504582 (study PRJEB26092, sample SAMD00036346) | human gut metagenome | host: Homo sapiens | study: EMG produced TPA metagenomics assembly of...
CCTGTACCGAGGACGGCTCTGTCACCGTCATCTGCGATGACTGCGATGAGGTACTGTCCACCGAGACGCTGCCCGCCACCGGTCACAGCACCGTGGTGAAAAACGCCAAGGACGCCACCTGCACCGAGCCCGGCTACACCGGCGATAAGGTCTGCACCGTCTGCGGCGAGACCGTCAAGACCGGCGAGGTCATCCCCGCCGCCGGCCACAGCTACAAGGACGGCAAGTGTACCGTCTGCGGCGCCGCCGATCCCAACGCCAACAGCGGCGGCAATACCGGCAATAACGGCACCGACAGCCCCAACACCGCTGACGGAGCCGCCATGGGTCTGTGGCTGAGCCTCATGACCGTGGCCGTTCTGGCCGGAGCCGTTCTGGTGGCCGGTAAGACGCCCCGGGCCTGATTCCCCCCTTCGCAGCGCTCCTCTTAGGCGATAAAAGCCCTTGGCGGCACAGCCCCTTGGCGGCAAAGCCCCTTGGCGGCGTAGCCCCTTCGGCGGCAAGGCCCCTTGAAATAGCGCATCTCTCTTTCTGTAAAGGCGGAGGGGGAACCCAGTAGGGTCCCCCCTCCGCCTTTTGCTTTTCCGAAACCACCCGGCTTCTCCGCCGTCGCCTGATTTCCCGCTGCTTCCTGATTTTCTCGATACCATTTCATCTTCTGATACGATTCGATTTTTGATGCCACTTTTCCCTGATGCCGCCACGCTGCCAGAATCGAAAAATCCGGAGCGGCTCTGTGGCCCTTCTGCGCCTCAGTATTTTCCCCATGCGAAATATTCAAAAAATTCATGCTCCCAGCAGGAAAATTTTTCCGAAAAATCATTGCTATTTCTCCGGATCTCGTATATACTGGGAGGTGTATAGGTCATCCCTCCCTGCGCCGCAAGCAGGTGAGCTCTCCTCCTGTACAGCCGCATCCGGCGGCAAGCAGGCGGGGAAGGCAAAATTGCCTCCCCCGCCTGTTTTTTGCTGTTTTTCTATTCTGCCGGTATTCGTATTTTCAGCGTTGTCATTGCTCCGTATTTTCGCTCTCACGGCTCTGCTATCGTTCCGGTACCTGCGCTTTCGGCACTGCTGCCGGACCGGCTTTTGCACTTCTCCGGCTTCCTTGATTGGCCCGATATTCCCCCGTTTCCGACTCTGTCATCGGCATGGATCCCGCCTTTTCCCGGCGCTGCTATCATCTCGGCTCCTGCTTCTTTTCGGTGCCGATCATATGCCGGTATTTTCTCTTTTTCGGAATCGATAGCAGTCCGGTGCCTGGAAGTTTTTTCTCTGCCGGTATTCCGTTTTGGATTTCAAAGGGGGCTGCTTTTATCCCTTTGGGTTTTTGCGCTGTCGTTTTTTCGGTCTGCATCCGCCGGTTTTGTCCAGTTACTGCCCCATTTTCTGACCTTGGAGCGTCCCGGTTTTTGTCCAGCTTTTGTCCAGCATTGGACGCCTTTTTGTCCAGCCGCCGGTGGTGCCTCCCTTATTGAACCTCTTTGGGAAGCTTCTTATCCTCCGGTTTCGATCCGCAGGGGGCCTCGGTTTTTTATCCTTCACCAAAATGAACGAGGTGATGAGCGCCGTCAGGGGGACCGCCAGAATGACGCCGATGCTGCTGGCGATGCCGCTGATGACCTCCGTGGCCATATAGGGGGAGCTGATGAGCTGCCGGGGATCCAGCCCCAGCGAATACAGATAGATGATGAAGGACAGGCCGCTGCCCAAAAATGCCAGGATCAGGGTGTTGGTCATGGTACCCACCATATCCCGGCCGATATTCATACCGGAGCGGAACAGAGCCCGGCCGTCCCGGTCCGGGGCCACGGTATGTACCTCCGTCAGCGCAGAGGAGATGCTCATGGCCACGTCCATCACGGCGCCCAGCGCACTGATGACTACCCCCGCCACCAGCAGGCCCCGCAGGCCCAAGGGCGTACCCGTCTGCCGCAGCTGCAGCAGCGGTTCCACATCCGTCAGCCGCAGACCGTCGATCCGCAGAAGGCTCTGAGACAGCAGGCCGAACAGCAGCGCCAGCGCCGTACCGGCCACCGTACCCAGCGCAGCACACACCGTCTTGCGGCACACGCCGCCCAAGATCACCATCGTCACCACGGTGATGTAGGCGCACACCAGAAACACCGTCAGCAGAGTGGGCGCTCCCTTCATCAGCAGGGGAATCAGGATCCAGAACAGGCACACCAGCGTCACTGCCAGCGCCACCAGAGACTTGGCTCCCACCTTGCCGCCCACCAGCACCGTTGCCAGCAGGAACAGGCCCACGGTCACCGCCAGACCCACCGCCCGGTCATACTCGTACACCGTGGCGGTGTGGCTGCCGTCGCTATAAGTGGAGATCAGCAGCACCGCCCGCTGCCCCACCTTCAGGGGCTGGCCGTACAGCGGCCCCACATAGTTATACACCTGCATGGTCTCGCCCTTGTACTGACCGGAGCGTACCTGTGCCAGCAGCAGCTGCTCCCCCGATAGCCGCCGTCGGCCACGGTATCCGCCTCGGTATTGTCCGACAGGATATCCGTGACGATGCCGGTCTCGTACTCGGCATATTCATCCCCTCGGGGCTGGGCTGCTCAAAGGTCACAGCCGCCATCCGCACGACGATGAACAGCACCAGCGCCGCCGCCAGAATGACGCAGCTCCACCGGTTCCTGCTCCACCAGGCCCCGGCTGTCAGCCGGTCCGCATTCCCCTTCTTCCGCTTCATGGGCGTTTCCTCCGTCAATGATATTTGGTTACAGCATAGCAACTTCCGCCCCTGATGTCAATAGTGTTCACTAGTCAGCTACATCTGTCAATAGACTTTGCAGATATTATACAAACTTATTGCACGTTTCTGACAAAATCATTGAAAAAGGGGTAGCCATTTGTGTCCCCTTATGATAGACTGTTACTATCGGTCAAAGGCGGTATGTACGGCCAAAAGCGGCGTACACGGTTTTGACCGGCAGCACGATACACGAAAGGTTTGTCTTTGCTCAACGGTATCCCCCACAGTCTGCCTGTTTCGGCTGATCGGAGCCCTTGACGCTGCCTCCGTGCCAAAAACAGGATAGCTTGTGGAAGGTCGTCTGCCCGCCGGATGCGGGTCAGGCGGCTTTGTACTATCTCCGGGGGGACGGAAGGACAGAAGCAGGCCGCCGTGTAAACGTGTAATATTGAACAGGAGGGATTTCATTGAAGAAGAGAGGACTCAGCAGTCGGATCATGTCTGTGCTGCTGTCGCTGATGATGCTGCTCTCGCTGCTGCCCACAGCAGTTCTGGCAGACGAATCAGCGACAAAGACCTACACCAAGGTCACGTCCGCCGATGAACTGGTCACCGGCGAGTATGTGATGGTAGCCAACAACGGTTACGCCCCCGGTGTGCTGGACGGCACATGGGTCACGGCAGTGGCCGTGACAGCTGCCAACGATCAGGTCATTGATCCCACGGGCGGCGTCTGGACGCTGACCGTGGACAAAAATGGTACCATTCTCAGCGACGCCAACGGCAAGCCCATTGCTCCCAAAGGCGGCAACAACAATGGCATTAAAAGCGGCAGCTACCGGTGGGCCGTGGATTTCGATGCCACCGACGGGACCTTTACCTTCGCCGGACAGGGCGATGACACGGTCAAGCTGGCCAGCAACGCCAGCGCCCAGAACAAGTTCCGTGCTTACAGGGACGCCACTATCACCAAGACCCCCGGCGGCTACCCCTGCCACTTCACCCTCTATAAGCTGGGCGGCGGGCTGGAGCAGGTAGCTGCCCCCACCGGTACCGCCTCCGGCGATGTGAAGGTGGGCGACACCGTGGCCTTTGCCTGCAAGACGGCGGATGCCACCCTGCGGTACAAGGTGGATGACGGCGCCTATCAGGACTACACCGGCCCCGTGACCATCACCTCCTCCTGCACCATCACCGTCAAGGCTGTGAAGGACGGCATGACCGACAGTCAGGAGGTCGTGTTCACCTACAAGGCCTATCGTCTGGTGGACAAGTACGTTAAGACCGCTGCCCTCACCGGCGGCGACAAGGCGGTCATTTTCAACGCCGGCAACGGCTTTGCCGTCAGCTCCACCGTGATGAGCAATTACTACCTGACCCCCGTGGCCGCCACGGTGAAAAATAACGTGCTGACTGCCAACGCCATGGATGCGCTGGTCTGGGATGTCACCGCCAACGATGACGGCACCTATACCTTCACCCAGAACGACAAGACGCTGACGCTGGGTGAAAATAATGGCAAGTTCCATCTCAACATGGACGCCAAGGGCACCACTCGCTGGGATGTGGAGACCTGCAATGCCGAGAACGCCTCCTACTACCTCTCCGGCAGCGGCGTCACCGGGCAGTACGGCAAGGTTTACCTCGAATACTTCGCCAAGTTCACCGAGTTCTCCGCCTACTGCACCAGCACCGACCGGCTGAAGGAAGCGGACTTCGGCATGACCTTCTACAAGCTGACGCAGGAGAAGCAGTACGTGGACGCCACCACGGAGCCTGATCCGGAGGAGCCCGCCACCGTACCCATCCGCACAGCGCTGGAGGGCGCCACCGACACCGAGTTCACCGTCAAGGGCGTTGTGACGCTGGTGGACGGCCAGAACTACTATCTGCAGGACGCCACCGGTGCTATCTGTCTGCGGCTGGCCGCCAAGACCGATGAGATCGCCTTGGGCGACACCATCATCGGTACCGGCAAGCGGGCCGAGTTCAGGGGCATGGCGCAGCTGGGCAGCGGCACCTTCGTCAAGTCCAGCGGCCTGACCCTGGACGCCAAGCCCACCACCATCGCCGCCCTGACCGCCGACGATGTGTGTACCTATGTGCAGCTGAAGGGGCTGGAGATCACCGAGATCTATGACAACAACGGTCAGTACGCCAGCCCCAATGTCACCTTCAAGGATACCGACGGTAAGACCATCCAGCTCTATAAGGCAGTTCTGCCCAAGAACGGCGACAGCTGGGCCTTTGCCGTGGGCGACAAGGTAGATGTTACCGCCGCCGTAGGCACCAACAACGGTACCTTGCAGCTGCGGAATACCGTTGCCGACGAGATCCGGGCCGCCGGTTCCGTCAATGACCCCATCACGGACGACATGATCCCCGACGGGACGCTCACCGTCAAGGAGGCCGGGGCCATCACCACCAAGACCGAAAATGTCTCCGTGGTGGGGCAGGTGGTGTATCACTACGGCAACGCCTATAACGGCGCCGCCAGCATCAGTTCCATCATTCTGGAGGACGTCATCGGCGGTGAGATCTACGGCTTCCAGATCTATGATTACGCCAACCACGCCAACTATAAGGTAGGCGACGTGGTGAAGGTCACCGGCACCGTTAGCCCCTACGGCGGCGTGCCTCAGATGCAGTCCCCTGCCATGGAGGTGGTAAAGGCCGGTGTGGAGGCCATCCCCGCACAGGAGATCACCGTCTCCCAGATGGGCGCCGACTATCTCAGTGAGTACGTCTACATCAAGGACGTGACACTGGGTACCTACAACGCTTCCGGCAGCACCCCCGTCACCGACGCCACCGGCAGCACCAAGCTCTTCAAGGGTGTGCCGCTGCCCGCCAATACTACTGAGGCCGATGTCACGGCCCTGTACGCCTGCTGCTCCGCCTACAACGGCACCTATCAGCTCCGCAACGGCACCAGCACCGACTACGTCACCAACGTGACGCCTCCCATCCCCGGTAAGCTGCCTCAGGCCGGCGATGAGGTGGTCATCTACAACCAGAACGCTGAGGCGGTTCTGGCGGAGCAAAATGACAACACCGACAGCCCCGCCATCAACAAGGCGGCCGCCACCATTGCCAACGGCAAGGCTGTCTGCTCCAACGGCGCCGTGGTCTTTACCGTGGAGCGCAGCGGCGAGTACTATCGCTTCCGCAACGACACCTACGGCTATCTGTGCGCCAACGGCACCGGCAACAACGCCTTCTATTCCCTCACCGCCAGCGAGGACGCCGACTGGCTGGTCCGGGAGTGCTCCGGCAATGTGGGCGGCTACGAAATGGAGAGCCGCACCGCCAAGTATAACGGCAAATACAGCCAGTGGCTGGAGTATTACAGCGATAGCTTCAAGGTGTACAGTATGTACAGCTCCACCGGTGATCTGGACTACACCATCTACTCCTTCTCCTTCTATCCCGTGGCGGAGGGGACGGAGCTGACCGGCGGCATCGTGAATATGCCCGCCGTGGTCATCGACACCTGTATGACGCCTATGTGGGGCAGGCCTACACCTTTAGCTTCACCGTGGATGCTCCCTTCGGTGTCAAGGGCGACATGACCGCCACGCTGGCGGGCGAGGCCCTGACTGTCACCGAGGAGGAGGGTGTTTACACCGTCACCATCCCCGTGGAGAAGGTGACGGGCGACAAACTCACCGTAACCATCAGCGGCGTGGACAATCAGGGCAAGGCCATCACCCGCACGGTGGAGATCCCCGTGAAGGACGAGCCGGTGTTCTCCGATCCCAAGCCCATGCGGGGCGCTCAGACCGGCAGCGACAAGCGGCCCGCCATCTCTGTGGCGCTGGCCAATGCCGGGGCGGAGCCACCATCACCATGACGGTGAACGGCAAGACCGTGGATGCCGTGTATGCCGATGGTCGTGTCACTTACACGCCCGCTGCCGACCTCACCGACGGCCGCACGGAGGTGGTGGTCACCGCCAAGCGTACCGACGGCAAGGAGGCCAGCTTCAACTGGTTCTTCACCGTGGGCAAGACTCAGTATCAGCTGTACTTCGGTCAGCTCCACAGCCACACCCAGTATTCCGACGGCTCCGGTACGCTGACCTCTGCGCTGGACTACATCAAGAGCATCCCCGCCAGCGCCAACGTGCAGTTCGTGGCCTTCACCGACCACTCCAACTACTTCGACTCCAAGACCAATGCTAACGTGGAGGGCGCTCTGTATGACACCTCTCTGGTAAAGGATTCCGACGCCAACCACAGCTGGAGCACCTATAAGAGCACCATCGATGCCTTCAACGCCGAGAACGCCGGTTCCATGGTGGCGCTGGGCGGCTTCGAGATGACATGGTCCGGCGGCCCCGGCCACATCAACACCTTCAACACCCCCGGCGTGGTCTCCCGCAACAACACCACCCTCAACAACAAGACCGACGACGCCGGTATGAAGGCCTACTACGCTCTGCTGAGTCAGGCCGAGGGCGTGGACTCCATCAGCCAGTTCAACCATCCCGGCACCACCTTCGGTAACTCAGTGACTTCTCCTACTGGGATCCCGTCATTGACAGCCGCATGTATATGGTGGAGGTGGGTAACGGCGAGGGCCAGATCGGCGCCGGCGGCTACTATCCCAGCTATGAGCAGTACATCATGGCGCTGGATAAGGGCTGGCATCTGGCTCCCACCAACAACCAGGACAACCACAAGGGCCGCTGGGGCAATGCTAACGACGCCCGTGACGTTATCCTCACCGACAACTTCACCGAGAAGGGCATCTACGAGGCCATCCGGGCCCTGCGGATGTACGCCACCGAGGATAAGAACCTGGAGCTGGGCTACACCGTCAACGGTCAGATGATGGGCTCCAGCATCACCGAGGTCCCCGAGAAGCTGAATCTTGAGGTCACGGTCAACGATCCCGACAAGAGCGACTCCATCTCCAAGGTGGAGGTGGTGGTCAACTCCGGCAAGGTGGTCCACACCTGGTCCGACCCCGCCGAGCTGAATCAGGGCAGTCTGTCCGTGACGCTGGATCCGGATTACAGCTACTATTTCATCCGTGTCACCGAGGGGGACGGCGATCTGGCGGTCACCTCCCCCGTGTGGGTGGGTGAGAGCCTGAAGCTGGGCATCTCCAACATGGTCTGTGGCACCGCCACTCCCGTCACCGACGAGGAGCTGACCCTGACCACCACCCTCTTCAACAGCGAGGACACCGATGCCACCATCAAGTCCCTGACCTACACCATCGGCGGCACCGTCATCGGTGTGGATAAGGGCGAGGGCGACAAAGGCTACACGCTGGGCAAGAGCAGCACGCTGGATGTCTCCTTCCACTACACCCCCACCGCCGCCCGTGTGTTCACCGTTCAGGTCACCGCCGTGGTGGAGCAGAACGGCAAGGAGTACACCTTCACCAAGACCATCGATCTGGATGTGCTCAATGCGGATGCGCTGGTGTACATCGGCATCGACGCTTCCCACTACAACGAGTATGTGGCGGGCAACTATAAGGATTCCATGGGCAACTTCGGCAATCTGGCCGCTAAGTACAGCGTCCGGACCGTGCAGCTGAACTCCAGCGAGGAGCTTATCGCCGCCTGCAGCAATCCCAAGTTCAAGGCAATGATCCTCACCGCTCCCAGCCGCCGTCTGGAGGCCGCTCAGGCCGATCCCAAGACGTACAGCGCTGACGAGCTGGCGGCTATTAACGCCTTCAACGCAGCCGGAGGCACCGTCATTCTGGCGGGCTGGTCCGACAACTACGAGAACTACGACGTCATTCAGAGCAACCCCGCCATCAAGCACATGGCAGCCACCCAGAATGAGGTGCTGGCGGCCCTGGGCTCCAGCCTCCGCATCAGCGACGACGCCACCTATGACGACGTTCGCAGCGCCGCCGACGGCGTGGATAAGTGGCGGCTGTACTTCAGCTCCTACAACATGGACAACCCCCTGATGGACGGCGTGGAGGTCGATCCCGACCATCCCTATGACAAGCTCTACACCGAGCGCTTCAGCCACTACGGCGGCGCTTCCATCTATGCCGTGGACGCAAGCGGCAACGCCACCTCCGTTCTGCCCGCCACCGTGTCCCCCGTGGTGTATGGCCATGCCACCACCTACTCTGTGGACGTGGATCAGGACGGTCTGGGCGGCGCCGGTACGCCCAAGTATGCCTTTGCCGAAAACGACAGCCGCCTGATGGTCATGGCTACCGAGCAGCTGGAGGGCCGTGGCATGGTGGTGGTCTCCGGTGCGGCCTTCATGTCCAACTTTGAGGTGCAGGCCAGCATCAGCGACAACGGCTCCGAGAAGAACTACTCCAACTACAAGATCTGCGAGAATCTGCTGCGGCTCATCAACCCCGTGCAGATCACGCCCATCGCCGAGGTGCAGGCCCAGACCGAGGACGGCTACAAGTACACCATTGAGGGTGTGGTCACCTCCAACGCCTCCGGCTACGACAAGGAAACGGCCTTCTTCGACTGCATCTACGTGCAGGACGAGACCGGCGGCATCAACTGCTTCCCCGTGGCCGGCGACTTCAAGATCGGCGACCGGGTGCGTGTGTCCGGCACCACCAGCTCCTATCAGGGCGAGCACCAGCTGGCCGTCACCGACATCGTCAAGCTGGGCGAGGGTGAGGCCGTGACCCCCAGAGAGGTCACCTCCACCCAGGTCAACGACGGCTCCGTGCTGGGCCAGCTCATCACCCTGAAGGGCTATGTGGTGGGCATCGAGATGGCCAACGGTCTGGTGCAGACCATTCTGGTTCGTGACAGCGCCGGTGTGGTGTCCCGTGTGTTCATCGACGGTTACATCTGCCCCAACGACGAGGTGAAGAACCTGGAGCAGGGCTGCGAGATCTCCGCCACGGGTCTGGCCTCCTACGACAACACCTTTGTGCTGGCCGACGGCACCGCTATGGCGCCCCGCATCCGCATCAGCAACCGTGCCGACATCATCTGCACCGCCCACACCCACCAGTTCGGTGAGTGGGAGGTCACCACTCCCGCCACCTGCACCGAGGACGGCGTGGAGACCCGCACCTGCCCCTGCGGCGAGACGGAGACCCGTGTGCTCCCCGCCACCGGTCATACGGATGCGGACAAGGACGGCAAGTGTGATACCTGCGGCGCTGAGCTGAATCCCGTGGATCCCGGCAAGCCCGATCAGCCCGCCGATCCCACCAAGCCCGCCACCGGCGACGAGAGCCGTCTGGTGCTGTGGGTCTCCCTGATGGGGGATCACGGCCATGGCCGGTGCGGCTCTGCTGGTGGGCAAGAAGCGCCGGGGATAAGGGAAAACCTTCCGACGCATGACCACCTGCCGCAAGGCATAACCGCATAAGCGAAAAGGCGGGGCCCGTAAGGGTCCCGCCTTTTATCTGCCGTCTGTGGGCCATGTTGCGCCGCCTGTAGGCGTGGTGCGCCCTTGTTCGAATCAGCAGAGGGTCTCTCCCGTGGGAAAGGCCCTCTCCTGCCCCACTCCATTGTCTTGCGCCGAGAGGGATGCCCGCAGCATACAGGAGAGAGCAAAAGGGAAGGGACACGGGGTGCTTCCGCGTCCCTTCCCTTATGGCATTTTCTGCGCCCGTCAGTCCTTATGGCACTGGCCGTGCATGGCGCAGTGGGCGCATCCGGCCCCGCAGGAGGACTTCCCCTGTTTTTTCTGCCGGATCAGGCTCCGGACGATCAACGCTACGATGACGATCAGTCCCATACAAATCAAAATGGTGCCTACATTCTCGTTGATCCATTGCAGCATGGAAACTCACTCCTTTTCTGACATACTTGGAAAATTCAAGATACTTGCAGCATCTTCAGACATGGGGTCGAAGGGGCGGCGTGGGTCCCGTCTCCCGAAGGAGACGGAACCGCTGGCCTTGCGTACCGATGTGAAAAGATGGATCGGCTGCTTACACCTTGGCGCTGAGCTTGGTGGCCTCCTTGTAGGGGCGGACCAGCATATAGATGATCATGGCCAGCGCAGCCAGAGCGGCGATGAGGCCGATGATGTTCAGGCTGCCGGTGAAGGCGTTGCCGAACTGGTTGATCATCAGGCCGACGAGATAGGCGAAGCCGCACTGATAGCCGATGGCGAACCAAGTCCACTTGTGGTTGTTCATCTCACGCTTGATAGCTCCGATAGCGGCGAAGCAGGGGGCGCACAGGAGGTTGAACACCAGGAAGCTGTAACCGGTGATGCCGGTGAAGGCCTGAGCGATGTTCTGGTACACGGTGCCGTCGCCGCCGCCATACAGGATACCCAGCGTACCCACGATGTTCTCCTTAGCCACCAGACCGGTGATGGAGGCCACGGTCGCCTGCCAGTTGCCCCAGCCCAGGGGCTTGAAGATCCAGCAGATAGCGCCGCCGATGGCAGCCAGAATGGAGGAGTCGATCTCGGACTCATCCAGCATGCGGAAGGTGCCGTCCACCCAGCCGAAGTAGGTGGTGAACCACACGAAGATGGTGGACAGCAGGATGATGGTGCCGGCCTTCTTGATGAAGGACCAGCACGCTCCCACATGGAGCGCAGGACGTTGCCCAGAGTGGGCCAGTGGTAGGCGGGCAGCTCCATGACGAAGGGAGCGGGGTCACCGGCGAACATCTTGGTCTTTTTCAGCATGATACCGGAGATGATGATGGCGGCCATGCCGATGAAGTAAGCGGAGGTGGAAACCCATGCGCTGCCGCCGAAGATGGCGCCGGCGATCATGGCGATGAAGGGGACCTTGGCGCCGCAGGGGATGAATGTGGTGGTCATGATGGTCATACGACGATCACGCTCATTTTCGATGGTACGGGAGGCCATGATGCCGGGTACGCCGCAGCCCACGCCGATGAGCATGGGGATGAAGGACTTACCGGACAGGCCGAACTTGCGGAACACACGGTCCAGAACGAAGGCGATACGGGCCATATAGCCGCAGGCCTCCAGGAAGGCCAGCATCAGGAACAGCACCAGCATCTGAGGCACGAAGCCCAGCACGGCGCCGACACCGGCCACGATACCGTCAAGGATCAGGCCGCTGAGCCAATCGGCTGCGCCGGCAGACTCCAGACCGCTCTCCACCAGAACAGGCACGCCGGGGACCCACACGCCGTAGTCGGCGGGATCGGGGGCGTCAAAGCCGTTCTCGTTGAGGTAGGCCACGGCGTCCACATAGGTGACACCCACGGTGCTGTCCTCGTCGGCACCCTCGGGGATGGCGTCGTAGTAGGCGGTCATGGTGTTGATGGCCAGCGTCTCCTCATCCTCCACGTCCACGGTGGCGGTGGTGTTGCTGTTGGCGGTGAAGCCGTTCATCTGAGCAACGACGGCAGAGGGATCAAAGTCATCGGCCTCGGGATCGATCTCGATGCCCAGAAAGGCCTCCACAGCCTGCAGGGAGGCGGTGTACTCGTCGTTGACCTCGTTATAGGCCTTGGAGCCGATACCCAGCAGGTGCCAGCCGTCGCCAAACACGCCGTCGTTGGCCCAGTCGGTGGCGGGGGCGCCCACGGCCACCATGGCGATCCAGTACACAAGGAACATCACCAGAGCGAAGATGGGCAGGCCCAGCCAGCGGTTGGTGACGATCTGGTCGATCTTATCGGAGGCGGAAAGCTGACCCTTGCGCTTCTGCTTGTAGCAGCCCTTGATGATCTCGGCGATGTAGACATAGCGCTCGTTGGTGATGATGCTCTCGGCATCGTCATCCAGCTCCTTCTCGGCGGCCTGAATGTCCGTCTCGATGTGCTGCATCACGTCGGCGGGGATGCTGAGCTTTTCCAGCACCTTGTCGTCACGCTCGAAGATCTTGATGGCGTACCAGCGCTGCTGCTCCTCGGGCATGGTATGTACGGCGGCCTCCTCGATGTGGGCAATGGTATGCTCCACGGGGCCGGAGAAAGTGTGCATGGGGATGGTCTTGCCGTTCTTGGCAGCCTCCACGGCGGCCTCGGCGGCCTCCATGACACCGGTACCCTTCAGGGCGGAGATCTCCACCACCTGGCAGCCCAGCTCACGGGACAGCTCCCCGGTGTTGATCTGGTCGCCGTTCTTGCGGACCACATCCATCATGTTGATGGCGATGACCACGGGGATGCCCAGCTCGGTAAGCTGGGTGGTCAGGTAGAGGTTACGCTCCAGATTGGTGCCGTCGATGATGTTGAGGATGGCGTCGGGCCGCTCACCGATCAGGTAGTTACGGGCCACCACTTCCTCCAGCGTGTAGGGAGACAGGGAGTAGATGCCGGGCAGGTCCATGATGACCACATCCTCGTGCTTCTTCAGCTTGCCTTCCTTCTTCTCCACGGTAACACCGGGCCAGTTACCAACAAACTGGTTCGAGCCCGTCAACGCATTGAACAGCGTGGTCTTACCGCAGTTCGGGTTGCCCGCCAGGGCAATTTTGATCTGCTTCTCCATTGATGCTTGCTCCTTTTGGTTTGATTTCTCTAACTTATCACTAACAAAAATCAGGGCCTATGAGGCCGGGTTCGCTCCATCCGCAACAGGGCACTTACTCGACCTCGATCATCTCGGTGTCGGCCTTTCGCAGGCTCAACTCATAGCCACGGACGGTGACCTCCATGGGATCGCCCAGAGGGGCTACCTTGCGGACGAATACCTCGGTGCCGCGGGTGATGCCCATGTCCATGATGCGGCGCTTGACAGGGCCCTCGCCGTGGAGCTTTACCACCTTGACGGTCTCGCCGATCTTGACCTCACGCAGTGTTTTCATACTTTTCTCTCCTTTTTTGTCAAATCATGATCTTCCGTGCCATCTCTTCACTGATGGCGATACGGGATTCCTTGATCTTCACGATGATATTGCCGCCCAGCGTAGCCACCACCGTAGCCGTACCGCCGGCTACAAAGCCCAGATCCTCCAGATGCTTCTTTACTTCCGGGCTTCCGCCCACCTTCCGAATGAGATTCTCCTCGCCGGGGTTGGCCAGTGCCAAAGGCATCATCACATCATTCCTCCCAACCAAACGGTTAGCACCCGCTAACCTCTGTGCCAAAATTAAAGTTAAGTTGCCCTAACCATCGACTAAGTTTAACCGCTCTAACCAACTTTGTCAAGGGGATTTGGAAAATTTTTTCTCTCCTTGCATTTTTGGTTAGTCTGTGTTAACCTATAAGAAATACCCGAAAAAGGTTGGTGCAGTTTGCCATGAAGATACAGAAATCCTCTCAGGACTATCTGGAGTCCATGCTGATGATGCAGCAGGAGCACGGCTATATCCGTTCCATCGATGTGGCGGAGCATTTGGGTGTCACCAAGCCCAGTGTCAGCTACGCCACCAAGCGGCTGCGGGAAAACGGCTATATCACCATGGACCGGGAGGGGTTCATCACCCTGACGGACTCCGGCATGGCCATTGCCGCCAGTATGCTGGACCGGCACCACACTCTGACCCGCTTCCTCATCACTCTGGGGGTGGACCCCAAGGTGGCGGAGGAGGACGCCTGCAAGATCGAGCACGACATCAGCGACGAGACCTTTGCCGCCATCTGCGCCCACGCCGTGCGGCACGGCGAGAAGAAATAAGCGCACACGAATACGCAGCAAAAGGCGGGGCCGGACAACTTGTCCGGCCCCGCCTTTTTTGTGTTGGGGCGAAACGGCGTACAGGTGTCAAAGGCCGCAGGCGCTGCGGGCCGCTGCGGCCTGTGGCTGCGGCGGCTGGGGCTGCGGGCAGCTGCATGGTGCAGCGCTTGCGGGGTCACTGCTCCATCTGCCGGTACAGGGCGTTCAGCGCATCGGAGAGAGTCCCCACCCGGTCCATAAGACCCTCGGCCACGGCCTCCTCCCCGTAGACGATGCTGCCCACGTCGTTGGCCATATCGCCGCTGGAGAGCATCAGCTGGCGGAAGCGCTCCTCGGTGATATGGGAGTGAGCCGCCACAAAGCGGGTGATACGGTCCTGCAGGCGCTCGAAATAGTGGTAGGTCTGAGGAGCGGCGATCATCAGGCCGGACATCCGGATGGGGTGGATGGTCATGGAGGCCGAGGGGGCCATCAGCGTCACCTTGCCGGACACCGCCAGCGGGATGCCGATGGAGTGGCCGCCGCCCAGCACCAGCGTCACCGTGGGCTTTGTCATGCCGGCGATCATCTCTGCGATGGCCAGCCCCGCCTCCACGTCGCCGCCCATGGTGTGCAGCAGCACCAACAGGCCGTCCACCTCCTGAGACTCCTCGATGGAGGCCAGTAGGGGCAGGACGTGCTCATATTTGGTGGTCTTTGTTCCGGAGGGGGCCTGCCCGTGGCCCTCGATCTGGCCGATGACGGTAAGGCAGTGGACGGTGCCGTGGTCGTTGGTCACCACGGAGGAGCCAAGGTCCACGATCTGGCGGACCCGGCTGTCCTCCTCTTCCTCTTGTGCGGGCTTGGTGGGTTCTGTGTTCATGGCTGCGCCTCCTTTTCTTCCGCCTTAGTCTGCGCCGGTGGAGAGCGGGCTATACACCCTTGTGTTTCAGGCGGTGCTGCGGTATACTGAGGTCATGCAAGGAGGTGCGACATATGAAGCTCTATTTCAAGCAGCGCTTGTTCTCGTGGTTTGACAGCTACGATATCTATGACTACGACACCGGCGATGTGGTGTATACGGTGGAGGGGCAGCTGGCCTGGGGTCACTGTCTGCACATTCTGGACGCAGACGGGCGGCACATCGCCACGGTGAAGCAGCGGGTACTGACGTTCCTGCCGAAGTTCGACCTGTATCTGGGAGACGCCTGCATCGGCACCATCTGCAAGGAGTTCACCATCGTGCGCCCGCAGTTTACGCTGGACTTCAACGGCTGGCAGGTGGAGGGGGACTTCATGGGCTGGGAGTACGAGATCACAGACGGGCAGCGGCAGGTGGCCGCCATCTCCAAGGAGCTGCTCCACTGGACGGATACCTACGTCATCGACGTGGCCGACGGGCGGGATGGGCTGTGCGCCCTGATGGTGGTGCTGGCCATCGACGCCGAAAAATGCTCCCGCAACAGCTGAAAGGGCTTGCAGTTTTCTGCGAATTCTGCTAAAATAAGATGTTCAGATACCAATTCACAAAGGAGTTTTTCACTATGACCTATACGTATATCCCCAAGGGCGTCTGTTCCCGGAAGATGACGGTGGAGCTGAACGACGACCACACCATTCAGGCCGTCCGGGTAGAGGGCGGCTGCAACGGCAACCTGCAGGGCATCAGCCGTCTGGTGGTGGGCATGGACGCTCAGGAGGCCATCCGCCGGATGAGGGGCATCCAGTGCGGCTTCAAGCCCACCTCCTGTCCCGATCAGTTGGCCACAGCGCTGGAGCAGGCATTGCAGCAGGGTTAAGCGCCATGTCCCAGTTTTTTGAGCTGCACTATCACCTGCCGGAGGATCCAGCAAGGCTGTTTGACGTGGCTCAGGGGCTGGCGGGCCGCCGCAGCATCCTGAAGCGGGGCGGGACCGTCAAGGTCAAGCCCTTCACGGAGACCTGCCGCCGCCTGCTGTTCCAGTGCATCGCCTTTGCGGTGCTGACGGCGTTGGCCGCCGTGTTGGTCTGGGCCTTTCATGCCAAGCTGAAGGTGCTGTTCTTCCTGTGTCTGGTGATGTCGCTGGTGACCTTCTGGACCTATCAGGCGGGCCGTATGGGCTATCGCAAGTCCTGGACGCAGTTCCGGAAGGACAACCGTCCCGACGGCACCGTCACCTTCACCGCCTCCGGTATCCGGGAGTGGAACGCCTCCGACCACACCGAGCGGTTCACATGGGAGCAGTGGGACTGCTGCATCATCAGTCAGGAGGTCATCGTACTGACCTTCCACCAGCCCATGCTGGTGCTGCTGCCCTACACGCAGGAGTCCGAGAGCACTGTGGTGCAGGCCCTGAACGCCTTCGGCAAGCAGGACACCATTTACAAGGTTTGACGTGCTCCGTCCCGGCGGCCGCCGGGGAGAAATTCTTCACAGAGGCTGGTTTTGTCTATTTTCTAATACGCCGGAAAATCTTCCCCGTTGACTTTGCCGGGGAGTGCTTTACAATGGGGCGTATCGCTTGTATGTTTCGCAATTCGGGAGGTTTCCATGCACATTCTTATTACTGTACTCGTCTGCTTTTTCGCCGGGATGGGGGCTGGTCTTGGCACCGGCTTCGCCGGGATGAGCGCCGCCGCCGTCATCAGTCCCATGCTCATCACCTTTCTGGGCATGGACCCGTATCTGGCAGTGGGCATCGCCCTGTCCTCGGACGTGCTGGCCAGCGCCGTATCCGCCTATACCTACGGGAAGAACAAAAACTTGGACATTCGCAATGGGCTTATTATGATGGCCAGCGTGCTGGCCTTTACCGTGGTGGGCAGCTACATCGCCAGCATCGTCCCCTCGGCCACCATGGGGAGCTTTTCCGTGGTAATGACCTTCCTGCTGGGTGTGAAGTTCATCGTCCGGCCGGTGATGACCACCAAGGAGGCCATGCAGAGCGTCAGCGCCAAGAAGCGGGCGGTGCAGTCGGTGGTGTGCGGCGTGATCGTCGGCTTCATCTGCGGCTTCGTCGGGGCCGGCGGGGGCATGATGATGCTGCTGATCCTCACCTCCGTGCTGGGGTATGAGCTGAAAACCGCCGTTGGCACCAGCGTATTCATCATGACCTTCACCGCACTCACCGGTGCTGTGTCCCACTTCGCCATCGGCGGAGCGCCGGACTGGACGGTATTTGCGCTGTGCGTGGTGTTTACCCTGCTGTGGGCCCGCATCGCCGCCGTGTTCGCCAACAAGGCTGCGCCCAAGACCCTGAACCGGGCCACCGGCGTGGTGCTGGTGGTGCTGGGAGCCGTGGTGCTGCTGTTCAAGCTGGTGGTGTAAGTAAAAACATCTGCCGCGGAAGCCTTTTCGTCAGATAAACGGTCAGAAAGCGGGCCGCCGTCCCTCTGGACGGCGGCCCGCTTTCTGACCGTCGGCTTCCTCTTGGCGTTTTCCTCAGGCGGGAAACCGGAAGCTTTTGTCCTTTTTCGTTTTTCCCTGTTATTTTCTGGAAGAAACCATTGCCTTTTCCAGACATTGCGGTGTATAATGAGCTGAATGTTTTACGGATACCCGTCCCTTGGGGCGGCGGACCCGCAGGAGGATACTATGGAACGAAAAAAGCTGCTGATCGCAGACGATTCGGAGATGAACCGGGCCATTCTGGCCAATATGCTGGAGCAGGATTTCGAGATCATGGAGGTCTCCGACGGCAAGGAGCTCTCGCCGCATTGCAGATCTATCGCAAGGACCTGTCGGCTCTGCTGCTGGACATCGTTATGCCGGAGATGGACGGGTTTCAGGTGCTGGAGGAGATGAAGCAGCGCCAGTGGCTGGAGGATGTGCCGACGGTGATGATCTCCGCCGAGACGGGCAGCGGCTACATCGACCGGGCCTTTGAGCTGGGGGCGGTGGACTACATCAACCGCCCCTTCTCCGCCACGGTGGTGCGGCAGCGCATCATCAACACCATCCTGCTCCACACCCGGAGGCAGGAGATGATGGACATCCTCACCAGCCGGGTCTACCAGCAGGAGAAGAGCAGCGAGGTGATGCTGTCCATCCTGAACTTCGCCGTGGAATACCGCAACGGCGAGGGCGGCGGCCATATGTCCGGCGTGGAGTACCTGACAGGGCTTCTGCTGCGGCGGCTGATGGCGGTGACGGCGCAATACTCCCTGACCCCGGAGGATGTGAACCTCATCTGCACAGCGTCGGGCCTGCACGATATCGGGAAGCTGCTGGTGCCGGAGGATATCCTGCAAAAGCCCGGCAAGCTGACGGACGAGGAGTTCGCCATCATTAAGACCCACACCAAGCTGGGGGCGCAGATCCTGTCGGAGCTGCCCATGCACCGCAACGAGAAGCTGGTGAAGTACGCCATTGAGATCTGCCGGTGGCACCATGAGCGCTGGAACGGCGAGGGGTATCCCGACGGACTGGCCGGGGATCACATCCCCATCGCCGCACAGGTGGTGTCGCTGGCGGACGCCTATGATGCCCTGACCAGCAAGCGCAGCTACAAGCAGGCTTTTTCCCACGAGAAGGCCGTTGAAATGATCCACAACGGCGAGTGCGGCAGCTACAATCCCCTGCTGCTGCGCTGTCTGGACGACGTGTCCGACACCGCCAAGCAGGGCATGAAGGACGCCGGGCAGACGGTGGCGCCCCTGCGGCGGGTGGTGGAGGAGCTGTATAAAGGGCAGGATCTGACCGCTGCACGAATGACCCAGCAGCTGGAGGATGCCTACGCCAAGCAGGACTTCTTTACCTCCCTCAGCGATGAGCTGTGGTTCGACTATACCGCCCAGCCCTCCTCCCTGCACCTGTCCCGTGGACTGGCGGAGCAGACGGGTTTGCCGTCGGTGATGCTGGAGCCGCTGCAAAGCCCGACGTTACAGATGTATCTGGGCAAGGAGCTGACAGAGGGCCTTAAACGGCAGTTGGAGGGCCTGACGCTGGAGGAGACACGGCTGGATCTGACCACGAAATTGCGGCTGCGGGGGCGACTGCGCCGGTGTCAGCTATCGGTGCAGATCACGTGGTCTGCCCGGAAGCAAAGGCGCTGCGCCGCTCTGCTGGGGAAAGTCACCGACATTGAGGACCGCAGCCAGTGCATCGAGCAGCTGCGGGCGGAGATACAGCACGCCGAAACGCCTCAGACCCTGTCGCAGCCTCCCCTGCCGATATCGGCCAGCAACGGCGTGATCCGCATCACTCACCATCAGCTGTCCCATCTGTTCCACACCTATCAGCCACTGTTCGAGACGGTGCGGCTGGTGGATCCCGGCATCTGTATGCAGGTGACACCGGGGCCGGACGGACCCAGCGTCCGGGAGAACGACTACTGCTATGCCATGTGGTGCAAAAAGCAACGCTGTGAGCGGTGTATCTCGCAGGATGCCGTGCGTACCCGGCAGATACAAAACAAGGTGGAGTCCATCGGCAAGGATATGTACTACATCATCGCCGTCTGCATCGAGGTGGACGGGACCCCGTATTCACTGGAGTGCATAAATCCCATCCGGCTGGACAATGGCCCCGGCGGACAGGAGGAGCACCTGCTGAACCAACTGCTGATGCGGAACCGGCAGGTATACATGGACTCGGCCACCCAAGTCTTTAATCGGCGCTACTATGACGAGCAGCTGCGGGAACTCAGCGGCGAATATGCTGTGGCTATGATCGACGTGGACAACTTCAAGCAGGTCAATGACCGCTTCGGCCACGCCGCCGGAGATGCCGCCCTGTATCGCGTGGCTCAGACGATGCGCTCCCTGCTGCGGAGCAGCGATGCACTGGTGCGCTACGGCGGCGACGAATTTTTTCTGCTGTTTCAGAGTCTGCCCCGTGCCGTGCTGCACCAGAAGCTGGAGGTTCTGTGCTGCGCCGTGCGGGAGCTGGAGCTGCCGGAATTTCCCGAACTGCACCTGACCATCAGCGTGGGCGGCGTCCACGGGCAGGGGCGGGTGCGGGACCTGATCTTACAGGCGGATACCGCCCTTTATGAAGCCAAAATCAAAAAGGACTGCGTGGTGGTCTATGAGGAGGATGCCAATGAAGCTGAATGAATTTTACGTGGCCGTGGACGGCAACTATGAGGACGCCATGGAGCGCCTGCAGAATGAGATGTTCGTGGGGAAATTCCTGCGGATGCTGCCCCGTGACGGCAGCATGATGCTGCTGGAGAAGGCCATGGCCGACGGGCGGGCCAACGATGCCTTCCGGGCCGTACACACCCTGAAGGGCATTGCCCTGAATCTGAGTCTGACCAAATTGGCTGCTGCCTGTTCCCAGCTGACGGAGGCGCTGCGGGGCGCAGACACCATCCCCCAGCAGGCCCGTGAGCTGCTGATCCCCGTCCGGCAGGAGTACGCCCGCATTCGTGCTGCACTGGAGGAGCTGGATGCGTAAGCTCCCCATGATGGGCTGCTGCAATCGGAAAATGTGACCCCCAGCGGAGGCAGAGCCTCCGCTGGGGGTCTTCAGCATATCCATGCGGGAAAAGAGACATACGCTTGTGGGGAAGCCCCGGTAAAAAACTATACCTTCAGGACGAAATGACTTTTATGGAAATCCAGAAGGCCGTCCTTTTTCATTTTCCCCAGCTCCAGCGACAGGCCGCTGCGCTCCACCGCCAGATAATCCGCCAGCTGCTGACGGGAGAAGGGGACGTCAAACTCATACGTTCCCAGCCGCTGGGCCTCGGCGGAGAAGTAGGACATGAGCTTGGCCCGTGTGGTGCGCTGGCCCATGTGGGTGAGCTTTTCGCCAAAGCGCAGGTTCTTTTCCGCCAGCTCCCCCAGCAGGTTGCGGATGATCCGGCTGTGGTGGGTGCAGGCGGAGGGGCAGACGTTCAGGATGCGCTTGACGTTCATGAGCAGCACCGTGACGGGCGTCTCCGCCACCACGCTGACGTTCAGCACCGAGCCGGGAGCGCAGGCATAGGCGGCAGCGAAGGTCTGGCCCGGCCCCGCCTTGGAGAGGATATTGCGGTTGCCCCAGATATCCTCCTGAATGACCAGCACGCTGCCGGACAGCACCAGACCGATGGACTCCGCCGTGTCTCCGGAGCGCAGCAGAAAGGCCTCCTTGGGAAAGCTCCGCTTTTCTGCTCCCAGACAGGTGAGCATGGCGGTGAGTTCCTCCTCCGAGACACCGGAGAAAAGCTGAGAAGAACGGAGCACCGGGAAAAATTCTTTCATAAAAAATCCTCTTTCGTTGAAAATTCAACCGACTTGTTGATTTTATTCTACTATAATCAGGTCAAAAAAACAAGGAGGCATGATCATGAAAAGAAGGATCATTGAAATCGACCGGGAGAAATGCAACGGCTGCGGCGCCTGCGCCGAGGCCTGTCATGAGGGGGCCATCGCCATGGTAGAGGGCAAGGCCCAACTGATGCGGGACGACTACTGCGACGGGCTGGGGGACTGTCTGCCTGCCTGTCCCACCGGGGCCATCTCCTTTGTGGAGCGGGAGGCCGCCGCCTATGACGAGCAGGCGGTGCTGGCCAATAAGCAGAAGAAGATGCAGGAAAAGATGCGGAAGGAGGGTACTCCCCTGCCCTGCGGATGTCCGGGGAGCCAGTCCAGAAGCATCCGGCACACGGAGACCCGGCAGGCGGAGACCGTCTGCGCCGAACCGGTCAGCCGGCTGTCCCAGTGGCCGGTGCAGATCAAGCTGGTCCCGGTGCG
>ENA-OQCO01000473-OQCO01000473.1-human-gut-metagenome-genome-assembly--contig:-NODE-473-length-21844-cov-5.945342_pt1 | contig 21844 bp, 17 predicted proteins | sample MGYA00242500_ERZ504582 | MGnify/ENA primary metagenome ERZ504582 (study PRJEB26092, sample SAMD00036346) | human gut metagenome | host: Homo sapiens | study: EMG produced TPA metagenomics assembly of...
CAGCATCTTACCGTGATTATCTGAAAACTCTTGCAAAAGAGTATAAGGGTGTATAGAAAGGAAAACAGCATGAAAAAAAAGCAGTATGTATGTTACTGGGAGTGCTTCTGACGGGAACATTGCTTACCGGATGTGGTAAAAACAAGGCAACAGAGGCTGCCAGCGAAAGCGCACAGACCGAAAAGGAAGGAACCGGAGAGAGAACAGCTGATTCTGCAGAGGATGACCAGAAGAAGACTGATGAAACAGCGGATACGAAAACAGATAAAAAAGCAGAGAAGGGTACAGACGCTGAGGAAACAGGAGAGGATGCTTCTGAAACAGAAGAAAACAGAGAAAAGATTGCAGTACTTCTTCCAGATGAACAGAACTGGACGAGAGATGCAAAAGAACTGGAAGTACAGTTTGAAGAAGACGGATATGATCCGATTCTTCTTTATGCAGATAATGACAGCTCCAAACAGGTGTCTCAGATCCAGCAGATGGCAGCCGAAGAGGTATCTGCCATGGTGATCGCCCCGGTAGATCCTTATGGTCTGGCAGATGTACTTGCAGATGTAAAGGATGCAGAGATAGAGATACCGGTGATTTCCTATGATGATCTGATCATGAATACGGATGGAATAAAATATTATGTTACATTTGGCGGTCGTCAGGTGGGCCAGATGATAGCAAAACAGATTATAGACAGTGAGGAACTTGACAAAGTACAGGAGGCGAAAGAATCAAAAACAATAGAATTCTTTATGGGATCTCTGGATGATACACAGGCATTGTTCCTCTATAATGGAGTAATGGAAACATTGCAACCGTATATCGATGATGGAACACTGATATGTAAATCCGGCAAAACCTCTTTCGATGATACAGGAATTCTTCGTTGGAGTTCTGAGATCGCCAAAACGAGAATGACAGATATTCTTACAGAATATTATCCAGATGGTGCAGTTCCGGATATTATCTGCACCGGATTTGATGATGCTGCGATGGGAACGGAAGAAGCTCTGGAAGAAGCTGGATTTGTTCCGGGAACCGAAAACTGGCCGTTGATCAGTGGTGCCGGATGCAATGAGGAAGGTGTTCGCAGAATTGCAGAGGGAAAACAGACGTTCAGCATTTTTATGGATCGAAGAGAGCTTGCCGATCAGTGTGAAGAGATGGTAAACATTTATCTGCATGGGGAAGATGATCCGGAAGTCAATGATTATGAACAGTATGATAATGGAATTAAGATCATAGCCAGCTATCTTTGTGAGCCACAGCTGATCGATGGTGAGAATTATGAAATCCTGATTGATAATGGATACTATACAGAAGATGAAGTGAAACCGTTGGCAACGCCGACACCGACAGAAGAACCGGTAACGCCGACACCCACAGATGCAGCAGGACCAACAGAGACAGTAACACCGTCTCCGACAGAAACTGCAGAATCAACAGAGACTGTGACACCAACCCCGGAGCAGAAAGATGAAAAAAAGGCAACACCAACTCCGAAACCAAAGGTGACATTAAAAAAATCTGAAAAAAGTAAAAACTGAAATCATAACCAGTAAAATTACATAAAAAAAACTCCGAAGCAAAATTCGGAGTTTTTTATGTCTGGGGATTATTCACGGAAAGTCAAAGAATCATCAGTCATGGAATCCACAATTGCAAGAGATTCCAGTCTTACACCCATATCACGGATCTTCTGACCACCATTCTGAAAGCCTTTTTCGATAACGATTCCGGCACCTTCAAGGGTTGCACCGGATTTTTTGACGATATCGATCAGACCGAGCAGTGCACATCCGTTTGCAAGGAAATCATCAATCAGAAGTACATGATCTTCCGGTCCAAGGAATTTCTTGGATAAGATAACATCATAGACTTTTTTGTGAGTGAAGGATTCAACCTTTGAACAGTACATTTCTCCATCAAGGTTCAGGCTCTGCGCTTTTTTTGCAAAAACGACAGGAACATCAAAATACTGTGCGGCAATGCAAGCAATTCCAATGCCGGAAGCTTCAATTGTGAGAATTTTTGTAATCGGGCAATCGGCAAAACGTCTCTTGAATTCTTTGCCAATTTCATTGATGAGAGTAATATCCATCTGATGATTTAAAAAACTGTCAACCTTTAAAATATTACCCGGTTTTACGATTCCATCTTTCAGTATACGCTCCTTTAAAAGCTGCATGATTTCTCTCCTTTGATCTGTAAACGTTTTTTCTAAAATTATATCTATGATACTCTATTCTTCGAAGAAGTTCAATTCTTTTCGACAAAAATTTATGTAAAGTTACAAAAATATTGGAGGCGAAAATGTCCTTTATACTGGACAATTTTGGTCGGACATTGCAAAAGAGAAAAGAGTCTGCTACAATGATATTAATTTCAGAAAATTATAAAACAGGAGGAAGTAAGATGAGCGGACAGCGATATACGGTCAATGCTATGGGAGAGCAGTGCCCGATTCCTGTAGTAAAGACAAAAAAAGTTCTGGACAGCATTCAGGGAGATGCCGAGATCGAAGTATTGGTCGATAATGAAACAGCGGTACAGAATCTCACCAGAATGGGTAAAAATACAGGTGCAGAAGTGTTCTCCGAGAAAAAAAGTGACAAAGAATTTCATGTGTTCATTCGTGTGAAGGACCGTCAGCCGGTGACAGACACAAAGGCCGAAGAAGTATCCTGCATTCCGGATGCAAAAGGAGATTTCGTGGTCGCAGTGGATACAGCGACAATGGGAAGAGGAAATGATGAACTGGGCAAAGTTCTGATGAAAGGATTCCTTTTTGCAGTGACACAGCTGGATGAACTTCCAAAGACCATGCTTTTTTATAATGGAGGCGCAACACTGACGACAGAAGGTTCTGATTCACTGGAGGATCTGAAGAGTCTGGAAGCACAGGGAGTGACGATCAAGACCTGTGGAACCTGCCTTAATTACTATGGCCTGACAGAGAAACTCTGCGTGGGAGAAGTTACCAATATGTATGATATTGTAGAGACAATGGCAAAAGCTTCCAAAGTTATAAAACCATGATTCAGAAGATACCAAGGTATTTGCTGACATTTCACAGCACAAGCGGGGCAATAGCTGTAGAGAGATTTTGCAAAAAACATAAGATCCCGGGAAGACTGATCCCTGTGCCGAGAGAAATTTCTGCAAGCTGTGGCTTATCCTGGGCGGTAGAGGCAGAGCAGGAGAAATGTCTGACTCAGGTTGAACTTGAATTTGAAGATGAGATCGAAGGCAAATGGCTGCTGGATATTTAGATTAGCAACAATGGATAACCGTGATGCGTTTGGAGAGAGTATGAAAGAGTATGAAGTGATCTGGGAGATTTTTAACAAATGTCCCAGAAACCAGATGAGGGATGTATTTGTAGAAGAAGTGGAAATTGAGGATCCTGAGGAATATATAAAAAAGAAATTCCAGGGAAAAGAGGTTTCTTATGACAAAACAGTTCTTAACGATGGAACGATCATCTTTGACATTGTTACGTCGCAGATAAAACAGAGATGTTCCTTTACAGAAATTTAGAAAGTATGGTATAATACAAGTTCAGGACTGCAGATACTATATTGCAATCATGCAGTCTGTAAATCCGTATCGAGATGAAACCTGAGAGGAGCAGACATGAGTGAAACAAAAGAAACCCATGTACACGTACTGGAAGATGGGACGATCCTGGAACATTCCCATGGAGAACATGGACATCATCACAGCCATGCGCAGACGAAAGCAGTTTTGAACCGTCTGTCGAGAGCCATTGGACACCTGGAATCAATAAAACGTATGGTAGAAGACGGCAGAGACTGTTCAGAGGTACTGATTCAGCTTTCAGCAGTGAAATCTGCTATTAATAATACAGGTAAGATCATTCTTCAGGATCATATTGAGCACTGTATCGTAGATGCGGTAGAGCATGGCGATAAGGATGCGATCAAAGAACTGGAACGTGCAATCGACAGATTTATGAAATAAGAATACAGGTTATACAGTCTGGACAGACAAGGCATGTATGACCGGAAATCAAAGGAGTATATAGAAATGGCAGAATGCAGTAACAGCGGTTCCTGCGGCAAATCAAGCTGCGAGGGATGCGCAAGCAAAGAAAAGAGTAATCCGCAGAATTTTATGGCAGAACAGAATGTTTTTTCAGATGTAAAACATGTGATCGGCGTTGTCAGCGGTAAGGGCGGCGTAGGAAAATCCTTCGTTACAGGTTCCCTTGCAAATGCAATGGCAGCCAAAGGATACAAAGTTGGTATTCTGGATGCTGACATCACCGGACCTTCCATTCCAAAGATGTACGGCCTCACAGGCGCTGCCCAGGCAGATGACAACGGCATCTATCCGATGGAGACAGCAAACGGAATCAAGGTTATGTCCATCAACCTTCTTCTTCCAACGGAAGATACTCCGGTTATCTGGAGAGGACCGGTTCTTGCAAACATGGTAAAACAGTTCTGGACAGATGTTGTCTGGGACAAGATCGACTATCTCTTTGTAGATATGCCTCCGGGAACAGGTGATGTGCCGCTTACTGTATTCCAGTCCCTTCCGGTTGACGGAATCGTGATCGTAAGCTCCCCGCAGGATTTGGTGAAGATGATTGTAAAGAAAGCTTATAATATGGCTGAAATGATGAAGATCCCGGTACTTGGAATCGTAGAAAACTACAGTTATGTGAAATGTCCAGACTGCGGCAAGGAACTCAAGATCTTTGGTGAAAGCCATATTGAGGAAATTGCAGCAGAACTGAATGTACCGGTCGTAGGCAAGATGCCGATCGATATGGAGTATGCATCCAAAGCAGACAGCGGAGCATTTGATCAGATCGATAACGAATATATCACAAAAGCAGTAGAAGTAATGCCAGAATAAAACCGCAGACAAGAAAATCCCGACAGTTATGGAATCATAAATTTCCTGATTGTCGGGACTTTTTTACGTTATGAGAACATATCAAGAAATCGTTCAGCAGCCTGGGAAAGTGGAAGACTGTCATGCTGAACGAGGACAAGCTGTCTGGGGGGAGTGGATCTGCAAGAGGAATTGGTTTCAGTGAATCGTCGGGGTTTAGCATATAATCCGGAATACAGGCAATGCCAAGACCAATGCGGGCAAGATCCATCAACAGATCATTGCTGTTCAGTTCGACTTCCGGCAACAGATTCAGCCCATGTGTTGCAAACATCTGATGCAGGTATTCACTGGTGGTACTTTTGGAAGAAAGCATCAGAATAGGTTGTTTTAATAGTGTTTTGAGTTCACATGGTATCTCTTCGGGAGAAAAACAGTCGGGATTTCCGACAAAAATATCCCGAAAATCACGAAGGACTTTTACATTCATATGATTGCCAAGACGGGAATTCGGAGAGTTGCAGACGATCAGGTCAACCTGTCCTTTTTCCAGCAGTTCTGCACAGCCGATCGAAGTACTGTTGGTGACTTTGATCCGGACATCCGGGAATTCCTGATGGAATTTTTGGAGGTAATGAATTAGATAATAGCGGCAGATCGTATCACTGGCACCGATGCGGAGCTGGCCTTTGAGCATATTGTCACCGGAAAGAAGGGATTCTCCCTCATCCAGCATCTGTATTGCGGGTTTTACATGTTGCAACAGAAGTTCTCCTTCCGGGGTAAGGAGGACTTTTTTTGTGCTGCGGATAAAAAGTGTGTGATTCAGCTTTTTTTCCAGTGTTTTGATGGACTGGCTGACTGCAGACTGTGAGATAAAAAGTTCACGGGATGCTTCAGAGAAACTGAGAGTAGTAGCAACATAATAAAAAACTTTATATAATTCAAGATTGATATCCATAGGATCCGACTTCCTTTTCAAAGAGAGTTGCAAGCATAAATTAGTATAACTTATAAAAGATATAAGATATATTAATTTTACTAATGATGATTCTTATGATACTATAAACTCAGTAATTCGACAAGTACATAATAACATAATGCACAAAGGAAAGGAGTTTCTAATGAGCAACGTAAGACGCGTTTATGTAGAAAAGAAACCAGCCTACGCCGTACAGGCAAAAGAATTAAAGCATGAGATCAGCAGCTATCTCGGAATTAAATCCGCAACAAATGTAAGAGTGCTGATCCGTTATGATGTAGAAAATATTTCAGATGAAGTTTTTGAAAAAGCATGCAGAACTGTATTTGCAGAGCCACCGGTAGATGCTCTGTATCTCGAAAAATTCGAGGCAGCAGAAGGTGCCAGAATTTTTTCTGTAGAATATCTTCCGGGACAGTTTGATCAGAGAGCAGATTCCGCTGTACAGTGTGTACAGTTTCTCGATGGAGATTCACAGCCGATCATCCGTTCTGCAACAACTTATGTAATAGAAGGAAATGTAACAGATGAAGAATTTGATGCGATCAAACATCACTGCATCAACCCGGTAGACTCCCGTGAGACAGGGCTTGAGAAACCGGAAACACTGGTTACTGTATTCCCGGAACCAGAGGATGTCAAGATTTTTGACGGCTTTAAAGATATGCCGGAAGCAGACCTCAAAGCACTGTATGATTCACTGAATCTTGCGATGACCTTCAAGGATTTCCAGCACATTCAGAATTACTTTAAGAATGAAGAAAAACGTGATCCGTCCATGACTGAAATCCGTGTACTGGATACTTACTGGTCTGATCACTGCCGTCATACCACATTCTCCACAGAACTTACAGACGTGAAGTTCGATGAAGGTGACTACAAAGAACCAATCGTAAAAACATACGAAAAATACCTTGCTGACAGAGAAGTTCTCTACAAAGGCCGTGATGACAAATTTGTCTGCCTGATGGATCTTGCTCTGATGGCAATGAAAAAACTCAAATCCGAAGGAAAACTGGCTGATCAGGAAGAATCCGATGAGATCAATGCCTGCAGTATTGTTGTACCGGTAGATGTAGATGGCAAAGAGGAAGAGTGGCTTATCAACTTTAAGAATGAGACACACAACCATCCGACAGAGATCGAGCCATTTGGTGGTGCTGCTACCTGCCTTGGCGGTGCAATCCGCGACCCGCTTTCCGGACGTACTTATGTATATCAGGCAATGCGTGTGACAGGTGCTGCTGATCCGACTGTATCCGTAAAAGAAACGCTCAAAGGTAAACTTCCGCAGAAGAAACTGGTCAGAAGTGCTGCTCATGGATACAGCTCATATGGTAACCAGATCGGTCTGGCTACCGGTTATGTCAAAGAAATCTATCATCCGGACTACGTTGCGAAACGTATGGAGATCGGTGCCGTTATGGGTGCAGCTCCGAGACGTGCCGTTATCCGTGAAAACTCCGATCCGGGAGATATCATCATCCTTCTGGGAGGACGTACCGGCCGTGACGGTATCGGTGGTGCAACAGGTTCCTCCAAGGTACACACAGAGGCTTCCATCGAAGTCTGCGGTGCAGAAGTACAGAAAGGTAACGCACCTACAGAGCGTAAGATCCAGCGTATGTTCAGACGTGAAGAAGTCAGCTACATCATCAAAAAATGTAACGACTTTGGTGCAGGCGGTGTATCCGTTGCCATCGGTGAGCTTGCAGATGGACTTCGCGTAGACCTTGACAAAGTTCCGAAAAAATATGCCGGCCTTGACGGAACAGAGATCGCAATCTCTGAATCCCAGGAGCGTATGGCAGTTGTTGTAGATCCAAAAGATGTTGACAAATTCCTTGGCTTTGCAAACGAAGAAAACCTCGAAGCAATCCCGGTTGCAGTCGTTACCGAAGAGCCACGCCTTGTTCTTACATGGAGAGGCAAAGAGATCGTTAACATTTCCCGTGCATTCCTTGATACCAACGGTGCACATCAGGAAACAACTGTAGAGGTTGAGATCCCGAACAAAGACGGAAACCTTTTCGAAGAAAGACCAGACGTTGTCGATGTTAAGGCAAAATGGCTGGAGACACTTGCTGACCTCAACGTATGCTCACAGAAAGGCCTCGTTGAAATGTTCGACGGTTCTATCGGTGCAGGCAGCGTATTTATGCCATACGGTGGTCAGTATCAGCTTACAGAAACACAGAGCATGGTTGCAAAAGTTCCGGTACAGAACGGAAAAACTGATACAGTTACCATGATGAGTTACGGCTTTGATCCATATCTCTCTTCCTGGAGTCCATATCACGGAGCTGCTTACGCAGTAACAGAATCTGTAGCAAGAATCGTAGCTACAGGTGGTGATTACAAGAAGATCCGCTTCACATTCCAGGAATACTTCCGTCGTATGACCGAAGATCCAAAGAGATGGAGCCAGCCATTCTCCGCACTCCTTGGTGCCTATGCAGCACAGATGGGATTCGGACTTCCGTCCATCGGTGGTAAAGACAGTATGTCCGGTACCTTCAATGAGATCGACGTGCCTCCAACGCTTGTTTCCTTTGCAGTAGACGTAGCCAAGATCCAGGACGTGATCACACCTGAACTCAAAAAAGCAGGAAACAAACTTGTATGGCTCCGCGCACCGCGTGATCAGTACGATTTGCCGGATTACGCAGGAATCATGGATCAGTACGAAAAACTCCACAATGATATCCAGGCTGGAAAAGTTGTTTCCGCTTACGCACTGGATCGTCATGGTATTGCAGCAGCTGTTTCCAAGATGGCCTTCGGTAATGCACTCGGTGTGAAGATCGAACACAACCTGGATCCAAGAGACTTCTTCGCACCAGGATTTGGTGATATCATCATGGAAGTTCCGGCAGACAAAGTCGGACAGCTTTCCATCACATACACACTGATCGGTGAAGTTACAGATGACGGTAAATTCTCTTACGGAAATACTGTTATTACTGAAAAAGAAGCTGAAGAAGCATGGAAGGGAACTCTGGAAAGAGTATTCAAGACAACTTCCGGCGAAGACAACGAAAAACAGGCAAAAGATGACCTGTACCATGCAGAAAACATTTATGTATGCAAACACAAAGTTGCAAAACCGCGTGTATTTATCCCGGTATTCCCTGGAACAAACTGCGAATACGACAGCACACGTGCTTTTGAACGCGCTGGTGCAGAGGTTGACGTTAAAGTATTCAAGAACCTGACAGCAGAAGATATCCATGATTCCGTGGAACTTTTCACAAAAGCAATCGACCAGGCTCAGATTATTATGTTCCCAGGTGGATTCTCCGCTGGTGATGAACCAGATGGCTCTGCGAAATTCTTTGCAACTGCATTCCAGAACGCAAAGATCAAAGAAGCAGTTATGAAGCTTGTCAACGAGAGAGACGGTCTTGCACTTGGTATTTGTAATGGATTCCAGGCTCTGATCAAACTCGGTCTGGTACCATACGGTGAGATCTGCGGACAGAAAGCAGATTCCCCGACACTGACCTTCAACACCATCGGACGTCATATCTCTAAGATGGTTTACACCAAGGTTGTAAGCAACAAGTCTCCATGGCTCCAGAAAGCACAGCTTGGCGGAGTATACTGTAACCCTGCATCCCACGGTGAAGGACGTTTTGTTGCCAACGATGAATGGCTTGCAAAACTCTTCGCAAACGGACAGGTTGCAACTCAGTATGTAACTCCAGCCGGTGAACTCAGTGCAGACGAAGAATGGAACGTAAATGGTTCCTACATGAACATCGAGGTATCACAAGTCCGGACGGACGTATCCTTGGTAAGATGGCTCACAGCGAACGCCGTGGCGACGGAGTGGCTGTAAACATCTACGGCGAGCAGGATATCAAGATCTTCGAATCTGGTGTAGAGTACTTTAAATAAACAGGTTTAAACGGATACACCAAATTGGTCTGACCAAAATGAAAAATAGGCATTGACAAACTAAAACCATGTGGATATAATGGGTAACAGAATAAAGAAACACGTTGAAGAGAAGAGTAAACTGTGGAAGGCTCCAGAGAGAAATACATTTGCTGAGAGTATTTCAGCGGGAAACAGTCGAAGACCATCTCCGAGTGGCCCTAATCCGGTCCGGTGATTCCGTTACCATCTTATAAGAGTGGCTGAGCTGCCATATGGCAGATGTAGCAAGCAGGGTGGAACCGCGAGTAGATTATTCGTCCCTTACAATACGAGATGTATTGTAAGGGACTTTTGTGTATAGAAAAGAAAAACTTACTCGTCCCTGTGGAAAACTTTAAAATTTTATTCAAAAAAGGAGTTCAAAATTATGATCATCACATTGAAAGACGGATCCAAAAAAGAGTATTCCGAAGCAAAATCAGTTATCGACATCGCTTATGATATCAGTGAAGGACTGGCACGTGCAGCATGTGCAGGCGAAGTAAACGGAGAAGTTGTAGACCTTCGTACTGTTCTTGACAGTGACTGCGAACTGAACATTCTCACAGCAAAAGACGAAAAAGGACTTGCTGTTCTTCGTCACACAGCTTCCCACGTACTTGCACAGGCAGTACAGACCTTATATCCAGAGGCAAAGGTTGCTATCGGACCTTCTATTGACACAGGATTTTATTATGATTTCGATCACGCACCATTCTCCCGTGAGGATCTGGATGCAATCGAAAAAGAAATGAAGAAGATCATCAAAAAAGGTGCAAAGATCGAGCGCTTTACAAAATCCAGAGAAGAGGCAATCGCATACTTCAAAGAGAAAAACGAGCCTTATAAAGTTGAACTGGTTGAAGATCTTCCGGAGGGAGAAGAAATTTCCTTCTATTCACAGGGAGACTGGACAGATCTCTGTGCAGGACCACACCTGATGAGTGTGAAACCTGTCAAAGCATTCAAACTTCTTTCTTCTTCCAGTGCTTATTGGAGAGGAAGCGAAAAGAACGCTATGCTGACACGTATCTACGGAACAGCATATGCTACAAAAGACGAACTGAAAGAACATCTGGAACAGATGGAAGAAGCAAAGAAACGTGACCATAACAAACTTGGACGTGAGATGAAAATCTTTACAACAGTTGATGTAATCGGACAGGGACTTCCGCTGATCATGCCAAACGGTGTTATCATGATGCAGGAACTGCAGAGATGGATCGAAGATGAGGAGACAAAACGTGGCTACGTAAGAACAAAAACTCCTCTGATGGCAAAGAGCGACCTCTACAAGATCTCCGGACACTGGGATCATTACAAAGACGGAATGTTCGTACTTGGTGACGAAGAGAAAGACAAAGAAGTATATGCTCTCCGTCCGATGACATGCCCATTCCAGTATTATGTATATAAAGCAGAACAGCACAGCTACCGTGACCTGCCGCTTCGTTACGGCGAAACATCCACACTGTTCCGTAATGAGGATTCCGGTGAGATGCATGGTCTGACACGTGTTCGTCAGTTTACAATTTCCGAAGGACATCTGATCGTAAGACCAGACCAGATGGTCAAAGAATTCAAAGACTGTATCGCACTTGCACAGTATTGTCTGCAGGTTCTTGGCGTTGAGGAAGATGTAACCTATCATCTGTCCAAATGGGATCCGAATAACAGAGAAAAATACATCGGTGAGCCGGAAGTATGGAATGAGACAGAAGAAGATATCCGTCAGATGCTCGAAGAACTGAACATCCCATTCACAGAGGATGTCGGAGAAGCAGCATTCTACGGACCGAAGGTCGACATCAATGCTAAGAACGTATATGGCAAAGAAGATACAATGATCACAATCCAGTGGGATGCACTTCTTGCTGAACAGTTCGATATGTATTATATCGACGAAAACGGCGACAAGAAACGTCCATGCATCATCCATCGTACATCCATGGGATGCTATGAAAGAACACTTGCATGGCTGATCGAAAAATACGCAGGAATGTTCCCGACATGGCTGTGTCCGGAGCAGGTTCGTGTGATTCCGATCTCCGAAAAATTCAATGCTTATGCTGACAAAGTAGAAGCACAGATGAAAGAAGCAGGCATCCGCTGCTCCGTTGACAGACGTTCCGAAAAGATGGGCTACAAGATCCGTGAAGCACGTCTGGAAAGAGTACCGTACATGCTTGTAGTTGGTGCAAAAGAAGAGGAAGAGGGCAAGGTTTCCGTAAGAAGCCGTTACCTTGGTGATGAAGGAATGAAAGACCTCGGAGAATTCATTGCAGCAATCAAAGAAGAAATCAAAAATAAAACAATCCGCAAGATCGAAGTAGAGGAAGAGAAAAAATAATCGGTCTGTGTAAGATCCTATCAGAGGGAGGCGAAATGCCTTCCTCTTTTTGTGTCGATAAGTTCCTGGGATACGACACGCTGTTTTGACAAAATCTGCGCCCTCTGTCACCTATAATGAGTTCACTTACCAAAGTGAAGGATCTATAGGCGGCAGGGGGCTTTTTGTATGCATCAGGAAGTGTACATAGATATTGTGTTTGCTGCGAATCTTCTGATGGATTATATTCTTCTGAGACTTACAGGAATTGTTCTGAGGAGAAAGAACAGCAGACGAAGATGTCTGGCGGCGGCAGCGGTCGGAGCTCTTTTTGCGTGTCTGAATCTTTATGTACGACCAGGAAAAACAGGGGTACTGACCATAGTTCTTCGAGTAGTTTGTGCTGTGTTCATGATATGGATCGCATATGAGATCCAGGATGTGAAGCACATGACCGGAGCCGCACTGTTTTTCTTTGGAATGACATTTCTGACCGGTGGTTTCTGGATGGCGGTATCAGAAAACAGAAGAGTGACGGCTGTGTTTTTTTATCGTGTGCGGCTGTGACTTATGGAGGGTTAAGTCTGATGATCTGCCTGATGGAACAAATAAAAGAATCCAGAGAACATATCTATCCGGTTGCCCTGAAATATCACGGACAGCTGCAGGAAACGTATGGTCTGTATGATACAGGAAACCGTCTGTGTGATACAGTGACTGGAGCACCGGTTTCGGTGGCAGATCCGGAAATACTTCGAAGTCTTCTGAGTGAGGAGCTGACAGACAGGCTGCTGCATCTTAAAGAAAGACCGGAGGAGATTGAAAGTACAGAGATCGCTGACCTGAAACCACACTATCTGTCCTTCCAGACCGTAGGACGGGAAGTGCAGCTGATTCTGGCAGTGACATTAGAGGATCTTTGTATTCAGATTCCGGGAGAGCGGATCCATGTATCCGGACCGGTGTTTGCATTGTCTTCAGAACCTTTTGCTTTGGGAAAGGAATACAAAGTGATATTGAATTCCAGATTATTGCATTAGGAGGGGCAGGATATGAGCAGATCGGCAGTAGGAGTGGATTATCGTCCGTTTCAGGTTTTTCAGAAATTAGTTCTTTCAAGATCGAGAGAACTTTATTATATCGGAGGAAGTGATGTGCTTCCGGCACCACTGGAGCCAAAAAGAGAAGCATATGTGATCAGCAGACTCAAAACAGACCAGGAGCAGGAAGCCAGATCCCTGCTGATTGAGCATAATCTCAGACTCGTCGTTTATATTGCAAGAAAATTCGATAACACAGGAGTTGGAGTGGAAGACCTGATCTCGATCGGGACGATCGGTCTGATCAAGGCTATCAATACATTCAACCCGGTAAAGAATATCAAACTGGCGACATATGCATCACGTTGTATTGAAAATGAGATTCTGATGTATCTGCGGCGAAACAGTAAGACGAGAATGGAAGTATCTATTGATGAACCATTGAATGTGGACTGGGACGGCAATGAACTGCTTCTTTCGGATATTCTTGGAACCGATGATGATGTGATCTCCAGGAAACTGGAGGATGAAGTGGAAATCACACTTCTGGGAAAAGCAATCAACAAACTGTCACCAAGAGAACAGACGATCATACGGCTGCGTTTTGGACTGAACAATGCCGACGGAAAAGAGAAGACGCAGAAAGAAGTCGCAGATCTTCTTGGAATCTCTCAGTCCTATATTTCCAGACTGGAGAAACGGATTATGAAACGTCTGAAAAAAGAAATCGTAAAGTATGAGTAAGGTAGTAAGAAGCCATACCGCTGCATATACATAGAAGGAATATGCAGCGAGGTGTGCATGCATGAAAAAATTCAGAAAATACAGAATGGAAATGGTCATGGCCTGTCTGCTGCTGGTAAGTTTTTACCTGCTGTCCAGACAGGCTGCTGTTGTTTCAGTACAGATGAATTTTCCGAAACTGATTCTTATAGATCCCGGACATGGGGAGGATGATCCTGGGATGATCGGTGTAGATGGACTGGAAGAGAAAGGAATCAATCTGGCGATATCACTTCTGCTGAAAAGTGAGCTTGAAACAAGGGGCTATTCTGTGGCAATGACAAGAGAAACAGATAAAGGACTTTATGATGCATCAGCAAATAATAAAAAAGCACAGGATATGCAGCGTCGCATAGCAATGATCGGCGAAAAGTCACCGGTGCTGTCGGTAAGTATTCACCAGAACAGCTATCAGCAGGATGCATCTGTGCATGGACCGCAGGTTTTTTATTATGAAAGTTCTGTAGAAGGAAAGAATCTTGCAGAGGCAGTACAAAGCAACCTGAATGAAAAGCTGGAAATAGACCGACCAAGAGAAATCAAGGGAAATACCAGTTATTATCTGCTCAAAAGAAGTCCGGGAACGCTTGTGATCGTAGAATGTGGTTTCCTGACCAATCCCGAAGAGGCCAGAAAATTGCAGACAGAATTGTATCAGCAAAGAGTAGCGGCTGCAGTGGCAGATGGAATTGATACATATCTGCATGTGGATAACCGGAAAAGTTACAGCTAAAAAGTGTAAATATTGTGAAAATCAGGAAGTTTGTTTGCTATATGAAAGTTCCTTTGTTATACTAAATCCGTATGAGTAGAGAAAAACGATTTTACAGGCTCTGGCAGGTATAAAGTGTAATATATTCTGTACGAGATTTAATGACGAGGTGGATAATGTTTGGTATCATATATATAGTACTGAGCCTGCTGGCTGGTAAAGAACTGGCAGAAATTCTTCTGTTTACAGGAAAAAACGCTCAGGAAGCAGGCAGCAGGAACGGACAGCACAAAGATTTCTGCAATCAGATATGGGTTCTGGCGGCAGCCGCTTTTGGAATGGGAACACTGGTATTTGGATGGACAACGTACATGATCTCCTGGGCGGCCAGCGAAGCAGGTGCTAAGAAACCACTGATCTATGGAAATACAGCTGTTCTGATCATAACGGCAGTTGTTCTGGTTTTGCTTTATTGGAAACGATATCGAAAAACAGGAACTGTATGGACCGTGGCAGACAGGAAGCTGATCAGTGACAGCAGGGCATTTCGAAAAGAGTGTATTTTATTTGGATTCCTGTTGGTATTTCTGACGTGGATCATGTTTTATGTTTTTTATATAAGAAATGGCGAACTGTACAGTGGGTTTTCCGTATACGGGGATTATGCACCACATACAGCGATGATGCGCTCTTTCTCAAAGGGCAATAACTTCCCGACAGAGTACCCGCATTTCGGAGGACAGGATGTCAAATATCATTTTATGTTTCAGTTTCTTGTCGGAAATCTGGAATTTCTCGGGATCAGACTGGATTTTGCATATAATATAGAAAGTGTTCTGGCGCTGCTGGGATTTCTGATGCTGCTTTACAGCATTGCAAAACGACTGACAGCAAGCCTGGCAGCCGGAATTCTGACATTGGTACTTTTTTTCTTCCGCAGTTCACTTTCATTTTTTCATTTTGTGACAGAACATCTACAGGCAAAAGACCTGTGGGCAACGCTGAGGGACAATACAACATTTATCGGATATACAACCAATGAAAACTGGGGATTATGGAATTTTAATGTATATCTGAATCAGAGGCATCTGGCATTTGGACTTCTGATCGTTTCTCTTGTCATCTGGTTATTTATAGACTGGCTGGATATCGGCTGTGCCGAGGAAGAAAAAGGCATTGTCTGGCTTCGTAACCGATTTTTTACAAAAAAGGCGTGGAAATGTATCTGCCGGAAAATGCACTGATGGCAGGGATGTTCCTGGGATTGACATCGTTCTGGAATGGAGCAGCGGTGATCGGTGGCCTGCTGATCCTGCTGGGCTTTGCTGTTTTTTCAGACGGGAAGCTGGATTATCTGATCCTTGCAGCCACATCCGTGATCTTTTCGGTGCTTCAGACCAGGATCTTTATCTGGGGGGAAGCAGTAAGCCCTTCTCTTTACTGGGGATTTCTTTCCGATGATAAAACCCTGTGGGGAGTACTGTGGTACCTGATCCAGATGAGTGGGATTTTCTTTGTCGGCACAGTTGTGCTGGTGTTCTTGTTGAAAAAACGACAGCAGAGAGCGGCTCTTATAAGTTTCCTGTTTCCGGCTGCATTTGCATTTTTTGTATCGCTCACTCCAGATATTGCAGTGAATCATAAATATATTATGATCTCCTATGCATTTACCGCAATTTTCTGGGCATGGGCACTTATGCAACTGTTTCAGAAAAAGATACTTCACAGAATCGTAGCGGTACTACTTGCTGTCTGTCTGACCATTACCGGTATTTATGATTTTGTTGTGATCATACGAAATAATGGCCCAGGGCACAGAGTCAGTGTGAACATGAACAGTGATCTGACAGACTGGCTGGAAGAACATCTGACGCATGAAGATCTGATCCTGACTCCGGAATACAGCATCAATGAGGTAACGATGTCGGGAGTCATGATGTATATGGGATGGCCATATTATGCGTGGTCGGCGGGATATGATACTTATTATCGTGCAGCACAGGCAAAGACTATTTACAGTACAATAAACAAAGAAGAACTGAAGAAACTTGTAAAGCAGGAAAAAATCACCTACATTCTGTATGAAGAAGGAATGGAATACGAACAGCAGTACTGCAGAGAAGAAACAATTGCCAGTGTATACAAGCTGGTATATGAAACAGAGGACGGGAGAATAAGAATTTATGAAACCTGATAAAATAAAAAAATTAATCATGATGATCATACCGGCAGCAGTATTAGTTGCATTGTCAGCATATCTGCTGCAGGGCGATGTATGGACTTTTTGGACCTGGTATCTTCTGGCACTGGTGCTGGGAGTGGCAGCCATGCCATTGACAGGAAGACTGTTTCGACGTTTTGATGATAAGGGATGGATTTTTTCAAAAGTAACCGCAATCGCGATTACCGGTTTTCTGACATGGTTTCTGGTAACTGTGAAGATATTGAAATTTACAGCAGTTACCTGCGTGGCGGTGACTGTTATCTGCACTGTTCTTTCTATATTATTATACCGAAAAGAGCAGAAAGACGGATTCGAGTGTATTCCTTTTGCACATCTTAATCTGGTATATGCGGAAGAGCTTCTTTTCTTTGCATTCTTTCTTATGTGGACATATTTTGCAGGATTCCATCCGGCAGCTTATGGAACAGAGAAATTTATGGATTATGGTTTCATGGAAGCAATGATGCGAAGCAAAACACTTCCGGCAACAGATCTCTGGTATTCTGAGGGCAAGATCAATTACTATTATGGCGGACAGTATTTTGCAGTATTTCTGACAAAGCTGTCAGGCACGAAAGTAGAACTGACCTACAACCTGATGCGTACTTTTGTGGCAGGGCTTGCCTTTATTATGCCATTCTCACTCGTGCATCAGATGGTGAAAGACCGACTGGGCAGAAACATTAGCGGATGGAAGAAAAAGTTGCCGTCTGTAACAGGATTTCTGGCCGGAATCGCAGTTTCCGTGGCCGGAAATATGCACTATGTTGTTTATGCATGCGTGATTCCATGGATCCAGAAATTGAAAGGAGAGGAAGTCAGCAGTTACTGGTTCCCAGATGCGACCAGATATATCGGATTCAACCCGGATGTAGCTGACAAAACGATTCATGAATTTCCATGTTATTCCTTCGTACTTGGAGATCTGCATGCACATGTTGTGGATATCATGTTTGTTCTTTTGATCCTTGCATTGCTTTATGCCTGGATGAAAAAGGTAAGAACAACAAAGATCACACTCGAGAATACAGAGAAAAAAGAATTCTGGCGCAGACAGCTTCTGATGCCACAGCTTCTGACAGCTGCAGCCCTTCTGGGAATGTTCCACTGGACAAACTACTGGGATTTTGTCATTTATTATACAGTGACCTGTGGTGTGATCCTGATCATGAATATTATCGGACAGGAAGGAAAGGTAAAATGGATCCTTGCCGTGACAGCGGCACAGGCAGCGGAGATCCTGATACTGGCAACACTGATCATCCTTCCGTTTACGATGCAGTTTGACAGCAGTAATATGGTACAGGGAATCGCACTTGCCCAGCATCATTCCCTTCCGCATCAGCTTCTGGTGCTCTGGGGCCTGCCGACGATACTGACTGTATTGTTTATCATTTCTCTGCTTGTTGAGAAATTAAAAGTGGCAGAAAACAGATCTCTGTATCAGCTTTTGAAATCAGTTACACTTCCGGATCTTTTTGCTGTGGTCATGGGACTCTGTGCGATCGGTCTGGTACTGATTCCGGAACTTGTTTATGTACGTGATATTTATGAAAGCGGAAATGCCCGTGCCAATACGATGTTTAAGTTGACCTATCAGGCATACATTATGTTTGGGCTGACTATGATCTACGCAATCTTCCGTCTGCTGATCATAGGAAAGAATAAGATCCTCAAAGCATTGGCATTGATCGGACTGATTCTTTTTGTATGGACCTGTGGTTATTTCGGAAACAGTGTGCATGCGTGGTTCGGTGAAGTATGGAAACCGTCTGAATATAAAGGACTGAATGCAACTGCCTTTCTTGAGACTGATTTCTCGGAAGATGTCGGCGGAATCAAGTGGCTCAAAGAAAATGTCAAAGATGTAGAAGTGGTGCTTGAAGCAAACGGTGACAGTTATTCCGAATACGAACGGGTATCCGCCATGACCGGTCTCCCGACGATCATGGGATGGTACGTGCATGAGTGGCTATGGAGAGGAGATCTTGCTGACATCAATGCCAAGATCGCAGATGTCGAGAACATTTATACTTCGACAGATGAAGCACATGTGAAGTCCCTGTTGGAAGAGTATGATATATCGTATATTTTTGTGGGATCGTGTGAGCGAAAGAAGTACGGTGCCCAGTTGAATAACGATATGTTGAAGAGTATGGGAGAAGTCGTTTATCAGGATGATGAGTGGCAGACCTATATCGTAAAAGTGAAATAAATGAGATGAAAAAATATCGCAGAGTAGCATACTCTGCGACGTTTTTTTAATCGCATACATTCTAGCACATAAAAAATGTTATGTAAAGATGCAAAAATATGGAATAAAATATCTATATAGTACGAAATTCTTTTCGTTTTTTCGATATTACAGGGCATAAGAAGTGTTATTCATAATCAAAATGAGCGATTACAATATCATTAGCCGTCAAAATTATGGTCTAGTGAAAGGAGCACAAATTATGCCAAGAAAAGGAGAAAACATTTACAAAAGAAAAGATGGTCGCTGGGAGGGACGTTTCCGCAAATACAGAGACGCAAATGGCAAGATCAAATATGGTTATGTCTATGCCAGAAGCTACACAGAGGTAAAAATCAAGCTTAACAAAAACAAACAGGAAATAACTATTCCTGCGGAGTCTGGCACTGCTGATATTATCGTACGCACATTTTCAGAAGTGGTGAAGGAATGGATCACCTACAAGACACCGCTGCTAAAAGAATCTTCCGTAGCCAAATATACCAATATCATAAATCTGCACCTGCTTCCATTTTTCCATGAGCAGACAATGCAAAGCATTTCCGTGCAACGCCTCGAAGAATTTTATAAAAAACTGCTTCTGAAAGTAACACCAAAAGGAACTCTCTTAGCGCCCAAAACAACACTGGATATTCTTTCGGTAATGAAATCCATTCTGGTCTATGCAAATACAAAAAAATATCTGCAATATTTGCCGCCTCTTCGTTTTGAATGCCGGCCTCTGGTGAAGAAACTGGTAATCTTAAGTGAACGGAATCAAAAAATCTTATCCTCTTATTTATGCCTGCATCTTACATACCGGAATCTTGGAATTCTCATATGTATGTATACCGGAATCCGTCTGGGAGAAATCTGTGCACTCACATGGGAAGATATTTCTCTGACGGAAGGTTCTATTTATATAGACAAAACGATACAGAGAGTTCAAAAAGAACATAATGGAAAGAAAACAATGCTTATCATAGCAACGCCAAAGACACCATCTTCTATCCGAACCATTCCAATTCCAAATCAATTATTGCAGATCATAAAAAGCAGTGAGCTTCCTCAAAAAGGATATCTTCTGACCGGTTCCACAGAGAAATATATAGAGCCCCGTACGTATCAGTATCATTTCAAAAAGCTTCTTCAGAGATGTAAAATCCCAGAAACAAATTTCCATGCATTGCGCCATACTTTTGCTACCAGATGTGTGGAACTCGGATTCGATATCAAAACACTCAGCGAAATTCTCGGTCATTCCAGCATCAATATCACCTTGAATCGATATGTACATCCATCCTTTGATCTAAAAAAACAAAATATGAATAAAATGAATGAATTAATTTCCTTTAGATAAATTGTCAGAAGTCCTGTGTTTTTGCAGAAATGCAAGCCCAGGGCTTCGATTAATATGGGATAAATTGTCGAACGATTACGGTTGTAATTTGTATGAAAGAACTGTTATAATTCTGATATCGGATATCAGTAAGTGATATCCAGACATCTGATCCGGCGCTTCTGCCAGATAATCCCAGAAAAAGTTATAAAATCAGAAAAGAATGTTGCTGTCCAGTTGCAGTGATTGTATAATCAATATATAGAACAAACTGGCGTAATATTCTTTTAAAAAGTACGAACAGAGTATCAACATATCTACGGAATCAAAGAAGGGAGGTTTTACTATAAATCAGCTTAACAGAAAGAATGAACGCCAGATAAAACGAAAGATAAAGACAAGCGGTCAGGTGAAAAATCCTGTTGCATACCAGAATAAAGACATCATATCCAAAGTCTTTGGTGAAAGTATGAGGAACAAATCCTTTCGGGCATACGGAATGGATATTCCGGAGATTGTTGAAATCCTGCCTACGAATCTTCCAGCAGTGGAAGCAAATGAGATGCGTCTGGACAATCTCTTCCGGCTGAAAGATGGCACGATTGTGATCGTCGATTATGAGAGCACCTACAGTTACGCGGATAAGATCAAGTATCTCAATTACGTTGCCCGGACTACAAAAAGGTATGGATTAAGTGAAAAACAAAACCAGCCAGTAAGAATGATCGTCATTTATACTGGAAGCATCCGAAGGGGAACCACCAGGGCAGATGTTGACATGGGATGCATGCAATTTACGGTAGAAGAAGTATTCCTCTCCGACCTGGATGCACAGGAAATTGAAACACGTTTCCAGAGAAAAATCCACTCAGGAGAGATTCTGTCGGATGAAGAACAGATGCAGTTTATCATCCTGCCGCTGGTACATAAAACAAAAGAGGAAATGCAGGACTGTATAGTAAGATGCTTTGAGATGGTGAAGAAGATCGATTCGCCCGAAATACAAAGATTTTTATTATCAGGACTGATCGTGTTTACAGCTAAGGTGATTCGCAGAGAAGATTCAGAAAGAATAAAGAGGTGGATAGAAATGACGAAAGTTGGAAGACTCTTTGAAGAAGAAAAACAGAAAGCCGTACAAGAAGCCATAAAAAAAGAAAAAGCAGATAAGAAGAAAGCTCTCCAGAGAGCAAGCGCAGATAAAGAGAGAGCTCTACAGAAGGCAGCTGCAGAAAGGAAGCAGGAATTGTTGGACGAGAAAATATCTATCGCAAGGAAATTCCTCATGGATGGTATTCCCGTGGACAGCATCCTGAAATGTATCGATGGTCTGGATAGAGCAGAAATTGAAGCATTGAAATAAATTTAATAACCGTCAAATAATCGTCAAGAGCCCTGTGACTTGCATTTCTGCAAAGCCA